>Ga0306922_10000721_pt1 | contig 28324 bp, 27 predicted proteins | sample sta12Cox44000082_FD_203758 | JGI IMG/M metagenome (GOLD analysis project Ga0306922, IMG submission 203758) | Lab enrichment of tropical soil microbial communities from Luquillo Experimental Forest, Puerto Rico - statoxic.12C.oxic.44.000.082 (v2)... | ecosystem: Environmental > Terrestrial >... | reverse complement strand
CTGTGCCGAGCCCGAGCCAGCCGTTCCACGGAAAATCCTTGAGCTTCGCGGTGCGCAGGAACATCGGCGCCGCGAACCCGCTGATCGCGTCGTAACCGATATTCTCGATGCCGGCGGAGTAGTCGTCGTTGTAGTACCAGCGTCTAACCGTGTAGCCGGCGACGGTCTTGCGGCAGCCGCCGGAGAGCAGCCCGACGAGGTCCCGTTCGAGATTGATGCGTTCGGCCGCGTTCTCGTAGTCGCCCGTGGTAAGGCGCTCGATATCCGCCGTGCTGCGGGCATTGGCCTCGGGCTCGATTGGTGCATCGCCCAGGAGAAGCTCGGCCTGGAACCAGCCCCTGCGCAGCCAAGGCGGGCCGAGCCAGCCGTTCAGAACGGCCATCGCTTGCGCTTCCAAGGTGCGGGCGTCGATCGCCGTCACAGCGACATCCCGTTGCTTCGCTTGGCTCTGTGGTGTCCTCCTCGCGCGGCTGATCCAGAGCTCCTTTGCGGCCAGCGCGAGGTCGGCGTGGTAGAGGTAATCACTGTGGAACGGCGTCACAGGATAGGGGTGGAAGACAAAATCCCCGCCACGCCCGGCAAGCTCTTCGATCGCCGCCGCCGTAACCTCGCAGGGATCACGCGGCGAGGCTGGATTGACCGCGACAACGATAAGCGAGCCCAGCGATTCCACCGCACTCACCGAGGCCGGCGGGCTCGCCGGAGGCGGTACCGCCCCGACGTAAGCCTGGATTTGGCCGTGCTCGATCAGGTCGAGCGCCTGCTCTGGCGCCACTGTCGCGATGTCGATCTCATGCGGATAATAGGACGGGTAGATCGGCAGTTCGTGACCCGCCCACGCCATTGTCCCGGCAAATGATGCTGCGACCAAGGCGGCAGCGGCAATTCGTCGGGTCATTCCTCAGCCGCGCAACGTACGCATGACCGTCGCATCGGCCATCGCCTCGGACGGCGCGCCCTGAAAGATGATCTCGCCGCGCTCGACGACATAGAGCCGGTCGGCAATCGCCGCCGCACTCGCCAAATTCGACTCGGCGATCAGGATCGAGATTCCCATGCTCTTGATCATCGTCACCGCGTCGCGGAAGCGCTTGACGACGGCCGGTGCGAGCCCTTCGAACGCCTCGTCGAGGATCAAGAGGTACGGCGCCAGCGCCAATGCCCGAGCGATCGCCACCATCTTTTTTTGCCCACCGCTCAAATTCATCCCTTGCCGCGGGCGCAGCAGCTTGACCTCGGGAAAGACAGTGAAGACCCGCGCTTCGGTTTGATCGCCCTCTGCCGTCTCCGACAGCCAGCGGCTGATCATCAGATTCTCGGCCACCGTCAGCTCGGGAAACACGCCGGTATCCTCCGGAGCATAACCGATACCGCATTTGGCACGCTTGTGCGGCGGCAAGCGCGTGATGTCGGCATTCCGGAAACGAATGGTCCCAGAGCGGATCGGCAGGAGGCCCAGAATGCTCTCGATGATCGTGGTGCGTCCGGCGCCGTTGCGCCCGACCAGGCACACGACCTCGTCATCGTTCACCGCCAGCGACACGCTGCGCAGGATCTGAGCGGGACCGCGATAGGTGGTAATGCTGTCGAGCTCGAGCAGCACGGCTTCACGCCGGCGTGGAAATGCCGAGCAGGATGCTCGCCACGGCCTCGTTGGCGCGGATCGCGTCGGGCGGTCCGTCGGCGAGAAAGCTCCCCTCGTGCATCATCACGATGCGGTCCGAGTAGCGGAAGACGACATCCATGTCGTGCTCGATGACGACCGCGGTAACGGCCCCAGAGCGCACCACCGAGGATACCGTGTCCATGATCTGCGCCTTCTCGGCGCTGCTGACCCCGCTCGTCGGCTCGTCGAGGAACAGCAACTTCGGGCGCAGCGCATAGGCCACGGCAACATCGAGGAGCTTGCGTTCGCCTTGCGCCAGCTCACCCGCCGGAAGCTCGCTTTTTGCCGCGAGGCCGAACTCGGCCAGCACCTCACGGGTCTCGCGGCGGACTTCGCCGTCATTGGCGGCGAGCGTGGCGATCTTTGCTGTCTTGCCGTCACGCGCAAAGATCGACAACGCCACATTGTCGAACACCGATAGCCCGTCGAACAAATTGACGAGCTGAAAGCTGCGCGCAATCCCGGCATTGATCCGCGCCGCCACGGTCATCGAGGTGATGTCGCGGTCCTCGAACAGGATCTGGCCACTGTCCGGCTGGACGTGAGCGGTGATCAGATTGACGAGCGTGGTCTTGCCGGCCCCATTCGAGCCGACGAGCGAGAGGAACTCCCCTTTCTCGACGGTGAAGTTTACCCCGTCGCAGGCGCTGAGCGCTCCGAATCGCTTGCGCAACTCGACCGTCCGCAACAGGCTCACGTCACGATTTCTCCACCGCCAGCAATCGCCTCACGATCTGCGACAGTGCGCCGACGATGCCGGTCGGCAGAAGCAATATCAGCACAACAAGAACCGTGCCGAGCAGCAGCTGCCAATACTCGGTCGATGCTACGGCGTAGGTCTTGATGAAGGTGAAGGCGATGCCGCCGACGATCGGCCCGGAAAAGTTACGGAAGCCGCCGAGCAGGGTCATAAACACGATCTCCCCGGAAAATGGCCAATACAACACGTCCGGGGTTGTCAGCCCGTTGAGCGGCACCCACAGGATGCCGGCGAGCGCGGTGAAGGTGCCGGAGAGCAGAAAGGCTCCCCAGCGGAACCGGCGAACCCGCAATCCGAGAAACCGCGCGCGGGTCTCGTTGTCGCGGATCGCCTGCAGCGCCTTGCCAAAGGGCGAGTGGACGATCACCCACATTATTGCGGCGCTGACGATAAAAACGCCGAGGACGTAATAGTAGTAGGAGCGAATAAAACGCGGGAAGCCGCCCGAGCCAGCGAAGTCGATCATGCCGGCCAGCAATGTCGGGCGCGGCACCCGCAGCCCATCGCTGCCTCCGGTGACCCAGAAGAACTTCAATGCGAGGCTGTACAGAACCTGCGACAATGCCAAGGTCAGGATGCCGAAGAAGATCCGCGTGTGCCGCACGCAGATATAACCGAAGAGCGCCGAGACTATCGCCGCGATCGGAAGCCCCAACAGGATGTAGAGCTCCATCGAATGGATGCCGAGCCACTGCAGCAGAAAGGCCACCGTATAGGCGCCGAGGCCGAAATAGCCGGAGTGGCCGAACGACAGCAGTCCGGTGTAGCCGAGCAGCAAATTGAAGCCGAGCGCGGCGATCGCCATGATCAGGCCATAGGTCAACAGCTGCGTTTGGTAGAGCCCGAGGATCTCGGGGATCGAGGCCAGCACGACAAGTCCGATGACACCTCCGGCGTATGGCCAAAGCCGGGTCTGAAACCGTGGCAACGCGATCGCGGCGGCCTTCATCACACTGTTCCGAACAGCCCGGTCGGCCGGGCGATCAGCACCGCGGCGGCGATCAAATAAAGGACGGCCAGCTCGACCTCGGGAAAGAACTGGATGCCGGCAGTGCGGACAAAGCTGACGATCAGCGCCCCGACGAGGGCGCCCTTCAGGCTGCCGAGGCCGCCGACGACCACGACGACAAAGGCGAGCACCAGCGCCTCGACCCCCATACCGAGCACTGCGGCATGGCTCGGGACGACGATTGCGCCGCCAAGGCCCGCCATGAAGCAACCGATCGCGAATGCCGCGACGTAAACGCGCCCGACATTGAGCCCGAGTGCAGCGGCCATCCGCCGGTCTTGCGAGGTGGCCCGCAACAGGACGCCGAACTTCGTCTCGTAGATCAGCAGCCAAAGTGCGACCGCGGCGGCAATGCCGATGGCGATGACGAGGATGTTATAGCCGGGATAAACGAGACCGCCGATGTGGACGACGGGCATCGCATCCATCACCGTATCTGCGGTCAGCGGCAGCCCACCCCAGACGAGCCGCATCAGGTCTTCGAGGATCAGCAGCAGGCCAAACGTCACGAGCAGCTGGTATTCCTCGGCGCGGCGGTAGAACGGCCGCAGCAGCAGCGGTTCGATCACGATCCCGATCAGTGCGACGGCGAGCGCGGCGACCGGTATCACCAGCAACAACCAGATGGCCGGCACTCCAAACCCGATCGCTCGGCCGACGAGCCACGCCGCGATATAAGCGCCGACCGCAAAGAGGCTGCCATGCGCCAGATTGACGATGCGCATGACCCCGAAAATCAGGCTGAGACCGGCCGCGATCAGAAACAGAACTGAAGCGTAGAACAGCGAGTTCAGTATCTGGATCGCCAGTATCGACACCGCCGCTATCCTTCGGAGCTGGTGTACAAGCCCTCACCCGCCTCGCTGCGCAAGCCACCCTCTCCCGCAGTGCGGGAGAGGGAAGGGGCCCATCGCGTCGGCGATGGGAAGGGTGAGGGCAGCGGCGCGCTCAGGCGGTCAGCTTCGGCCAGGTGGTCTTCAGCCAGTTGGCGGCCGCGGTCGATTCGTTGTGCGTCGTTCCCGGCTTTGGCCAGCCCGGCGGGGCGGTGATATTGCGGATCGGGATCGTGATGATCCGCTCGGGATCCCAGGCCGAGAACGGGTAGGCCTCGACATTCTTGCTGAACCCGGTCACCGCGTCCTTGTAGCCCTGGTGATTGTCCGGCCGGATATAGAGATAACCCGATGGCGAATCGATCCCGAGGCCTTCAAGCTGGCTGATGATCGCCTCATCTTCCGGCCAGCCGCCGGTCAGCTTGTTGGCTCGCTCGATCGCGCTCTTCAGCAGGTAAAGTGCTGTATAGGCGCCATCCGACTGGAAGTTCGGGTATTCGTTCCAACGCTTGTAGTAGCGCTCGACAAAGGACTTGTTGATCGGCCAGCGATCCCCGCCCGGATAGGTGAAGTGATAGTTGGCGTGGACGCCGGCGAGCACGCCTTCGGGATGGTCCTTGCCGATCGCATGCGGCGCAACGCCGTATGCCACGGTGGTGGCGACCTTCATCTTGTCAAACAGACCATAGCGCAGCGCCTGCTTGTAAAACGCGACGTAGTCGCCGCCCCACACTGAGGTGAACAGCAGGTCCGGCTCCGAGGAGAGGATCTTGGTGATATGGGAGGTGAAGTCCGACGTGCCGAGCGCCGGCCAGTTCTCCGACACGGTCTGTGTCCCCGGAAGCAGTCGTTCGATCGCCAGGGTGAAATGCTCGGCGGCGTTGCGGCCATAGCTGTAGTCCGGGTGGATATGCGCGATCTTGCGCACCTGCGGCCACGCTTGGGCGGTGCCGATCGCCGCGGTGATGCCGTCGGCCGATTGGATATTGGTGATGCGAAACAGATATTTTGGACTCGGCACCGCCTTGTCGAACAGGAAATCGGTGCACCCGTCGGTAAAAATCGACAGCAGAGCGAGCTCCTCGGTGACCGGGCCGAGCGCCGGCGAGTTGCCACTCGAGATGACGCCGGTGAACATGTCGATGTTTTCGGAGAGCTTCATCCGGCGCAGCTCTTTGACATTGGCGTCGGTTCCCGCCGCCTCGTCTGCGGTGATGGTCACGATCTTGCGTTTGCCGAGCAGACCCCCTTGCGCGTTGATCTCTTCGGCAGCGAGGTTGTGGCCCTTTATCGAGGGCTCGCCGAGTACCGCGCCCGGTCCGCTCAAAAAGGTCATGTGACCAATCTTGAAAGGCGTATCGGGAATCTTCCCTTTGGCGGACTCCGCCGCCTTCAGCAGCTGCGGACCCGTGACCGCGCCGGCCCCGACCAGCCCGGCTCCGCCGACGGTAACGCCGAGCTTATTAAGAAAGTCGCGACGATTAACGTTGGTCTGCATGTCCGTTCCTTTCCTCCCGTTCCTCCCCGATCCCGCAAGATCAGGCGAGACTAGCGTGTAACACTTTCGGGTGAGGGCGTCTAGCGGAGGCAATCGCGAAACGTGCGCCAACTGCGCCATGCCGAACGCGTCGGCTGGCTTGGTCATCGTGCGACGCTCGACGTTCTTCGAACGGGTTCCGCCGATCACGACTATCCAGTCCTGGGTCCCCTGACGGAGCGACGCTCCTGGCGACTGGGTTCACCTGCAAATTCCAGCTCCTCGAGCATAGAGCGCGTGCGAAGGAAGCGAAATTTTCCCTGAGCGAAGGCGAAGCCGGCTCGCGATGGCCCTCGTTACTCCCCCCGGCTGCGGGGTTAGAAGCGGCCCATGCCGAAGCCCGGCGGATAGGAACGGCCCCGGCGAGCGCCACGAACCCGGCGTGAAGCGCGCCGGCACCTCTACCGGGGCGCGGACGGGTCCGTGTTTAGAACCGGCGCAGCCGCCGGCGATGCCCGACCAAGGTGACGCCGAGATCCTTCAGGTCCTCGGCCGTCAGGTTCGGCAAGACCCTTGCGTCGATCGCGTTCGCGCGGAAGGCCGGCTCGTATTCTTCGAGCCCGAGATTCCGCAGCCAGTCGGTGATATCTATCGACATCGTAGTATCGCTGTCCCGCGTGGGACTTCGGTCGCCAGAATGATTTTAATTATCGAATGTCACGACATCGGCGCCCGCCGCGCCGTAAGCGATGATTGCTCTGTCACGTGTCAACAGGGCGAGATGCTCGGCCCGCGCCTGGGCAATCAGCATTCGGGCGAACGGATCGCGATGCAGTCGCGGCAGGGCGATTAACGCCCTGCAATGATCGGGCAGCACCGGAAGCAGATCGAAACCATCGGGAACCGCCAAGAGGCGCTGGTCCTGGCCGATGCGATCCAGCGCCATCAAAATCGCAATTTCCCAGAGGCTGACTGCGCTGACGTAACAGGACCGCGCGTCATCGAGCGTGCGCCGTTCACCGGTGGTGAGCCGGTCCGGTGCGATCCTCGCCCAGAGAACGAGATGGGTGTCGACCAGTACAGCGGCGATCACTTGCTTGGCTCGAAATCTCGAATCACCTCTTCCGGAAGGGTCAAATCCTCTGATAGGAGCAGCCCGCTGAGCTCCCCATATTTGATCGGCTGCCGCCTGGGAATCGGACCGAGGCAGGCGACCGCGCGTCCGCTCCGCGTCACGACGATTCTCTCGCCCGCCTCCGCACGAGCGACAAGCGCAGCAAACTGGGACTTGGCCTGTGCCACCGATACAGTTGTGCTCAACGCGTCCTCCAATACGAATTTGACCATAGATGGTCAATCTTAGGCCTGACTATGGACTTGTCAAATGACGGCGGATCATTTCGGCGGCTGACGGGCCGCGGGACGCGATCTCCTCCCCGCCGGCAGGCGCAACGGTGCCCGAGCCGCGTTGTGGGTCCGGGCGATCCATCGGCGGAACTTCGAACAGCCGTTCCCTGGGACTTCGCGCGACCCACCTCGCCGACGAATTCGCCCCGTTCAGAAGCGCCCCGCAATTCGGTTGTTATTCGATTGTTATGACCGCTTAAATTCGTTGATCCGTTGAAAAATTCCGTTGATCCGCCGAGTAACGAATTCGAGCCTTAAGCCATTGGAATATCATTCTATTATGCTTTGGGCATTCGGGCGAATCTATGGCGAAAACGCAAATTTCGTTGTTTTTGGCAATTCCGAGACGTGTCGAAGATCGATAGCACGCCGATCATTCCGCCGGCTGCGGCGCTAGGAGCGGCGCCCGCCGCAGATGGCCGGGCAGGAGCAACCCGGCCAGCGCCACGAAGCCGGCGCAGCCGCCCAAGGCCAGCCACAAGGTCGCGAAGTTTCCGGTACGTCGTAGGTCATCGCCACCAGCTTGACCCCGATCGTGCTGACGCCGAGCGCCAGCAGGAATTTGGCGCCGTAGGCAGTGGCCCGCCACTTCGCCGGCGTATAGCGCGCCAGCAGGGCGTTCTCTGCCGGCGTCGCCAGCACGCCGAGATAGTTGACCGCCATCATGGCGGCGAACAGCGGGACATCGCGCGCCTGCGCAGCGGCAAAGAAGAGTGGGGCCTGAACCGCCCAGGCGAGGATGTAGACGGCCTTCATCGCAAAGCGATCGGCGAGCCAGCCGCCGGCCAACTGCGCGGTCGCTGCGACCAGAAACACCAACGTGACAAAGCCGCCGGCGTCGAGCGTTCCGCCGTCGATAAGGCCGGTCAACCCCGCGGCGAATGCCTTCGGCAGGGCGACCGGGATCGCTTGCGAGATCGTGCCGTCGGCCAACATCGTGAACGACAGCACGATAAATGTCCGCATCATGTCGCTCCGAGTCGCCGGCGGCTCGGGTCGGCGATCGACCGGGGCGGCGATCACATTTCCGCTGCGAACAAAGCAGAACAGAGCCACCCCAATCGCGGTGCACAACGCCCCCGGGACGATGAACGCGGCGCGCCAGGAAATCACTTGCGCCAGCGCACCGGCGACAAACGGCGCCGCGGCGAGCCCGATGCTCCCCGAAATCCCATTCCAGCCGAGCGCTCGGCCGCGATTTGCCGCATTGCGGATCAGCCAGGCGGTGCCGACCGGATGGTAAATCGAGCCGAACAGCCCGATCGCGGCGAGACCGAGCGCGAGCGTGATCGGGCTACCCGCCAAGCCGGCGGCAATCGCCGCGCCACCGGTGCCGACAAAAAATACGACCATCATGCGCTCGGCGCTCCATCGGTCACCGAGCCATCCCGCCGGCAGCGCGCCCAACCCAAAGAGCACGAACCCGCCGAGCGACAGCGACAAGAGGTCGCCGTAGCTCATGCCCCAGCGCCCCTCGATGACCAGGATCACGGTGGGGTAGAGCAGCATCAGCAAATGCGCAAAGAAGTGTCCGACACCAGCGAAGACGAGGGCGATCGCGGCCGATCGGGAGTTCATGGCTTCAGGATCTCCCCGGGTTCGCCCGGGGTCCGCCCTCAGACCGGCGCCAACGGTCGATGCGGCTCCGGCGGCAACTCGACGCGGATCGGGTCGCCCGGCCGTACATCGCCGCCGGCCAGCACGACGGCCATGATTCCGGCTTTGCGGACGAGGCTGCCGTCCTGGGCACGCTCCAGGGTCGCCCCCATCAGACCTGGCTGAATGCGGTCCAGCTGGGCGCAGGGGTTGCGCAGACCGGTCACCTCGACAATCGCCATGTCGCCGAGACGAAGGCGCGCGCCGGTCGGCAGCCCCAAGAGATCGACACCGCGGGTCGTCACATTCTCGCCCATCTGCCCGGCCGAGACGGCGAAGCCCTGTTCTCCGAGCTCGTCATGCAGCTCGGCGTGGATCAGGTGCACCTGACGCAGATTGGGCTGGCTCGGGTCGCGCGCCACCCGCGAGCGATGCTTGACCGTGGCGCCCGAATGGGCGTCCCCCTCGACGCCGCGCCCGGCCAGCAGCCGGATAATGTCTCCGTTTGGCTTGATCAGAGTGTGTCCCGCGCTGCGGCTGACCGCCGTCACCACTCCGCCCATTGTGATCTCCTGAATCAGTCGCGCGTTTCGGCTGCGAGCAGGCCGAGCGCCACCCGCAGAGCCGCTTGGCGCACCGCCGAGCGATCTCCGTCGAAGACGCGGCGCTCGGTTCGCGACGGTCCATTCCGTCGCGCCAAGCCAAAGATGACGAGCCCGAGGGGCTTGGCGGCGCTGCCGCCGCCTGGGCCGGCAACGCCGGTCACCGAGATCGCCAGATCCACCGGCGCGCGAGCCACCGCACCCTCGGCCATCGCTGCGGCGGTCTCGCTGCTGACGGCGCCGTGCGCGGCGATGGTGGCCGGCGGAACCCCGAGCATTTCCGACTTTGCTTCGTTCGAATAGGTCACAAAACCGCGCTCGACGACGTCCGAGGAGCCGGCGATCGCGGTCAGCGCCCCCGCGACCAGCCCACCGGTACAGGATTCGGCGGTCGCGATATGCCATCCGCGGGCTCGGCAGGCATCGAGAACGGATTGCGCAAGGGTCAGAGTTTCAGCTTCGAACACCTGATAATCCGCCGATCGCCAGCAGACCCCACAATAAGGCGACAGCGTAGAGCGCCGCTAGGAGATCGTCGAGCATGATCCCGAGCCCGCCCTTGACCTGACGGTCGGCCCACCGCGCCGGCCACGGCTTCCAGATGTCGAAGATCCGGAACAGCAGAAAGGCGAGGGCGTAGGGGAGGGGATCGAGGGGTGCGGCCACCAGGACCAGCCATTGCGCCGCGACCTCGTCGATCACGATCGCGCCGGGGTCCTTTACGGCGCTCGCCTTGGCGACGGTCGCGGCGGCCCACCAGCCGGCGACGAAGGCGATCCCAGCGGCAACGGCAAGGCCGGCGACGCCCGAGAGGCTCCGGATCGTCCAGGCGAAGGGCAGCGCGGCGAGCGCCCCCCAGCTTCCCGGGGCGATCGGTAAGAGGCCCGTGCCGAACCCGGTGGCGAGCAGCACCGCCGGATGCCAAAGCGGCAGGCCGAGAGGCCGTGCCCCCACTCTAACCCTCCCCCGCGCGCGGGGGAGGGAAGGGAGGGGGCAGCGGCAGGCGCACGGTAGCGACCGCCTGCGCGGCGATACCCTCGCCACGACCGGTAAAGCCGAGCTTGTCGGTCGTCGTCGCCTTGACGCTGACGCGGGCAGGCGCGATGCCGAGGATCGCCGCGACCCTTTCGGTCATCGCCGCGCGATAGGGGCCAATCTTCGGCCGCTCGCAGATGATCGTCACGTCGACCGCAGCGACCGCACCCCCTCGCTCAGAGACGAGATCTGCGGCGTGTCGGAGAAACTGGTCGGAAGGGGCGCCCCGCCAGCGCGGATCGCTCGGCGGGAAATGTATCCCGATATCGCCGGCGCCGATGGCTCCAAGCACCGCGTCGGTCAAGGCGTGGAGACCGACATCGGCGTCCGAATGTCCTGCAAGGCTCGCCTCGTGCGGGATCTCGATGCCGCAGATTCGAACGTGATCACCTGGGCCGAAAGCGTGCACGTCGAAGCCCTGACCGACGCGAACGTCGCCCTGCCGCGCCGCGATCAGCCGCTCGGCAGCGGCTAAATCTTCTGTCGTCGTCACCTTGAGATTGTTTTCGCTGCCGCCGACCAGCAGGAGCGCCAACCCTGCCGCTTCGGCGACCGCCGCGTCATCGGTCAGGTCATGACCGATGACAGCGCGATGAGCGGCGAGGATTGCATCGAAGTGAAAGCCCTGGGGCGTTTGAGCCCGCCACAAGGCGGAACGGTCGATCGTCTCTTGGATCACCCCGGCCTCGACGCGTTTGATCGTGTCGCGGAGCAACAGGCAGGGGATTGCCGCCGGTGCCCGGTCGAGCCCGTCGATGACCCTGTCGACCAGCGCCGAATCGGGAAACGGCCGGGCCCCGTCGTGGATCAGCACCCGCGCTGGGCGATAGATCTCCAGCGCCTCCAGCCCCAGCCGAACCGAATCCTGGCGGCTCGGACCGCCCGCCACCGGTGGCAATATCGAGAGGCCGCCGACGGCGTGATCGAATAAATCCCGGTCCTCCGGCCGGATCGTCACCAGCACATCGGAGATGTGCGGATGCCCCGCGAGCGCGGCAACAGCGTGACGCAGCACGGTGGCGCCGCCGAGCGCAAAGTATTGCTTAGGCACGGAGCCGCCGAACCGACTGCCCCGACCTGCCGCGACAACGAGGGCATACACTACACCCATCCCGGAAACTTAGCGCACGATCATGCTTCTCGCTATCGCCGGCCCGATGTTGCAGTGCGAAAAGATAAAAGCTAGTATTTGCCTAAGAGCTGGGCAGCACTCCTAATTGCATAATCTATGAGCATTTCTGTCGCTCCGTTGATATTGGATGACCCGGTCATCCTGGCGCCGATGTCGGGCGTAACCGATCTGCCGTTCCGGCGGCTCGTCAAGCGGCTCGGGGCGGGCCTTGTCGTGTCCGAAATGATCGCCAGCGCGGCGATGATCCGTGAGACCCGGCAATCGCTGACGATGGCACAAAGCTGCCTCGAAGAGCAGCCGATGGCAGTTCAGCTCGCCGGCTGCGAGCCGCAGGTGATGGCCGAGGCGGCAAGGCTCAATGCCGATCGCGGGGCGCGAATCATCGACATCAATTTCGGCTGTCCGGTGAAGAAGGTGGTCAATGGTCACGCCGGGTCGGCGCTGATGCGCGACGAGACCCACGCTGCGCGCATCCTGGAGGCGACCGTCAAGGCAGTCGATCTGCCGGTTACCCTGAAAATGCGTACCGGCTGGGATGATTGCAACCGCAACGCACCCCAGCTTGCCCGGATCGCCGAAGCATGCGGCATCCGGATGATCACCGTGCACGGTCGCACACGCTGTCAGTTGTATTCCGGTTCCGCCGACTGGAAGTTCATCCGTCTCGTCAAGGACGCAGTAACGATCCCGGTCATCGCCAATGGCGACATCGTCAGCCTCGAAGGCGCCGATCAGGCGTTGCGGGAGTCCGGCGCCGACGGCCTGATGATTGGCCGCGGCTGCTGTGGACGGCCGTGGTTCGCTCGCCAGGTGGCCGACTGGCTCACGAGCCGCCGGCACACCCCCGACCCACCTCTGAGCGCACAACGCGATATCGTGCTCGGTCACTACGAAGACATGCTCGCCCATTATGGCAGTGAGGTCGGCTCGCGCCTCGCCCGCAAGCACATCGCCTGGTACTCGAAAGGTCTTCCCGGCTCGTCGGAATTCCGTGCGGCGGTCAACCAAACGATCGACGCCGATCGCGTCAGAGGCCTGATCAGCGCCTTCTACGAGCCGTTGCTGGCTCGCGGGGCGGCGTAGCCGTGGCGCCCCGGCCGCGTCGGGGGAGCACGCTCGGGGCAACACCAAGTTCCGTCGATGCGGGGGCGATCCTGGAGGCCCTACCGGACCCGGTCATCGTCATCGATCGCAGCGAGCGCATCCGCTTTGTCAACCCGGCGGCCGAGCAGTTTCTCGGTTCCGGCGCCGCCGCATTATGCGGCAGTCCTCTGGCTGATTTTGTGGCGCCGCACGTGTCTCTGGCGTCGCTCATTGACGCGGTGTGGCGCGTAGGCAACACAATTTCCGAATATGACGTCCTCCTCGAAGGACCGCGGTATGGAAGCCGCTCGGTGACGATTCAGGGGACGCTGGCTGGCGACGGGGCGGACAAGCTCGTCCTTACGTTGCATCAGCGCTCGATGGCGGAAAAGATGGACCGCCAGCTGATCCACCGGAATGCTGCTCGATCGATCACGGCGATGGCTGCGATGCTCGCGCATGAGGTCAAGAACCCGCTATCTGGAATCCGCGGCGCGGCCCAGCTGCTTGAGCACGACGCCGATGCGGCCGGGCGCGAGCTGACGCAGCTGATCTGCGACGAGACCGACCGGATCGTCGCTCTAGTCGATCGGATGGAGGCGTTCTCCGACGACCGACCAATCGAGCGCGAAGCGGTCAATATCCATGAACTGCTCGAGCGGGTTCGCAAGGTGGCGCAATCCGGCTTCGCGCGCCATGTCCGTCTCGTCGAGGAATACGATCCGTCGCTCCCTCCGGTGCGCGGCAATCGCGATCTCCTCGTCCAAGTGTTCCTCAATCTCGTCAAGAACGCCGTCGAGGCGCTGCCCGGTTCGGATGGCGAAATCATTCTGACGACCGCCTACCGCCACGGTCTGCGGCTCGCCGTCCCCGGCGGCGAGGGACGCCAGCATTTGCCGCTGATGGTCTCTGTGACTGACAACGGCGCCGGAATTCCGGAGGATCTGCGCCCTCACCTGTTCGACCCATTCGTCACGACCAAACGAAACGGCACTGGCCTCGGTCTTGCATTAGTGGCCAAGGTGATCGGCGACCACGGCGGCGTCATCGAATTCGACAGCCAGCCTCGGCGTACGGTGTTTCGGGTGTTTCTGCCCGTGGTCGCGCAAGACGGTATCGGGTAATGGCCTCGACGATCCTGGTGGCCGATGATGATCGCGCGATCCGGATGGTGCTCAACCAGGCGCTGATCCGGCTCGGGCACGACGTGCGAATGACCGGCAATGCCGCGACCTTATGGCGATGGGTCGCCGACGGCGAAGGCGACCTCGTCATCACCGACGTCATCATGCCGGACGAGAACGGGCTCGATTTGATCCCGCGCATCAAAAAGATCCGCCCGGAGCTCCGGATCATCGTCATGAGCGCGCAGAACACGCTGATAACGGCGGTCAAGGCGACTGAATGCGGCGCCTTTGAATACCTGCCCAAACCGTTCGATCTGCGCGAATTAATGTGCGTGGTCGAGCGCGCGCTGACCGCGCCACGCGATGCGTCGGCACCGCTCCTCGAGGATGATACTGAAGATCAGCTACCCCTGATCGGCCGCTCGCCAGCCATGCAGGAAATTTACCGCATTCTCGCCCGGCTAATGGGAACCGACCTCACAGTGATGATCATCGGCGAGAGCGGCACCGGCAAGGAGCTTGTGGCCCGTGCTCTGCACAATTTCGGCAAGCGCAGGAACGGCCCTTTCGTCGCCATCAACATGGCCGCGATCCCGCGTGAGCTGATCGAGAGCGAGCTGTTCGGCCATGAGAAAGGCGCGTTCACCGGGGCTACCGCACGCAGCATGGGGCGGTTTGAGCAGGCGCAGGGCGGCACGCTGTTTCTCGACGAGATTGGCGACATGCCGATCGACGCGCAGACCCGGCTCTTGCGTGTACTTCAGGAAGGTGAGTTCACCGCGGTTGGCGGTCGCGTGCCGATCCGCGCCGATGTCCGGATCGTCGCCGCGACCCACAACGACCTCCGGCAGCTGATTCGGCAAGGCCTGTTTCGGGAAGACCTCTTCTACCGCGTCAATGTCGCGTCGATCCGCTTGCCGGCGCTACGTGAGCGGACCGCGGACATCCCGGCACTCGTCAAGCATTTCTCCGCGCTCGCGATACGCGAAGGCTTGCCGATGAAACGGCTCGACGAAGCTGCGATGGAGCGGCTGCGCGCCTATCGCTGGCCGGGGAATGTCCGCGAGCTTGAGAATTTGGTTCGGCGGCTTGCAGCGCTCTACTCGCAGGAAGTCATCGGCGTCGACGTGATCGAGGCGGAGCTCGTCGACACGCCGATGTCGACTGACCCGCTCGAAATGGCGGGTGGGGAGGGGCTTGCGGGCGCGGTCGAACGTCATATCAAAGACTACTTCGCCGCCCACAAGGGGGGCCTGCCGGCGGCCGGTCTCTACGATCGGGTACTGCGCGAGGTCGAGCGGCCATTGATCGTGCAGACCCTCGGCGCCACCCGCGGCAATCAGATTAGGGCCGCCCACCTGCTCGGTCTCAACCGCAACACCTTGCGCAAAAAGATCCGCGAGTTGGACATCCCGGTCGTCCGCGGCATAAAATGACGCGCTAGCAGATCGACGACGCCACCCCGCACCTCCTCCGCCTGGACACGGGGGGACCCGCGCAGCGGGAAGGTGGAGGCCGTGACGCGGTCAAGGGATCGGCCGGAGATAATTTGGCTCATTGTTGTCAAAACCGCTTGAGGCAGAGCCTCGCGGGGGGTTGCACATGAACCCGATGCAGCGGCTGCGTATCTGGGCCGATCATATTGGGCTCCGGCGCAAGATTGCGGTCGCTCTGGCGATGGCCGGACTGGCATCCGGGATTGCGACCTATCTGGCGCTGACCGAGACACCGCCTTTCGGCCCCGATCCGAACGCTGTCCTATCGCTGTTGATCCTCGACCTGGCGCTGCTGCTGCTGCTCGGCGCGGTGGTCGCGTGGCGGCTCTTCGAGGTCTGGGCCGAGCGGCGCCGAGGCCTCGCCGGCTCACGGCTGCAAATCCGCCTCGTGGTGCTGTTCAGCCTTATCGCGGTAATGCCGACGATCATCGTCGCCGTTTTCTCCTATCTCTTTTTCAGCTTTGGCGTCGAATCCTGGTTTAGTGACAAGGTACGCACGGCGATTTCCGAATCACGGGCCGTCGCCGAGGCCTACCTGCACGAGCATCAGCAGGCGATTCGCGCCGACGTGCTGGCGATGGCGAATGATCTCAATAGGGATGCGCTGAAGCTGGCACTCAACCCACAGCATCTGGAGCAGGTGGTCTCCGCGCAGGCGGCATTACGCGGGCTCAGCGAGGCGATGATATTCGATCGCGCCGGCCACATGCTGGCGAAGTCCAGCCTCTCGTTCACTCTCGGTTTCGAGCCGGTTCCCGACGACAAGGTGCGCCTCGCCGATGAAGGCGACGTGGCGATCATGACCAATGACAGCGACGACAGGGTACGGGCGCTCGTTCGTCTCAATCAGTTCGGCAGCGACGTATATCTCTACGTTGGCCGGTTCATCGAGCCGCGAGTTCTGAATTACATCGAAGAAAATCGGCGTGCCGCCGCTCAGTACCAACAATTGGAAGGTCAGAGGTCCGGTTCTCAGATCAAGTTCGCTTTGATTTTCCTCATGGTGGCGCTGCTGTTTCTCGTCGCGGCGGTGGCGATCGGGATCCACTTCGCTACCCAGCTCGCGGTGCCGATCAGCCGCTTGGTCACGGCGGCCGAACGGATCCGCGGCGGGGACCTCGCTGCACGTGTTCCCGAGGGCGAAAAGGACGACGAGCTGGCCTCGCTGAGCCGGGCGTTCAATCGCATGACCTATCAGATTGAAAGCCAGCAAACTGAGCTAAAGGAGGCCAACCGCCAGCTCGATGAGCGACGCCGCTTTACCGAGACCGTGCTGACAGGCGTTTCGGCGGGAGTCATCGGGCTCGATCGCCTCGGCCGCGTCAACTTGCCCAATCGCTCGGCCTCGTCGCTTCTCGGGGTCGATCTCGAGCAATCGATCGGCCAGGACCTCGCTGGAGTGGCGCCCGAAATGGCGGGGCTACTCGACGAAGCGGAGCGACGCCCGGAGCGATTGGCCCAGTCGCAGGTGCAGCTCGCTCGCGGGACCAGCATGCGCACCTTGCTCGTGCGCATCGCGGCCGAGCATTATGGCCGTGAAATCAGCGGCTTTGTTGTCACTTTCGACGACATCACCGAATTGCTGTCAGCACAGCGCAAGGCGGCCTGGGCCGATATCGCACGTCGGATCGCGCATGAGATCAAGAACCCGTTGACCCCGATCCAACTGGCGGCGGAGCGGCTGCGGCGCAGATATCTCAAGGAGATCAAGCAGGACGCGGAAACCTTCACTGTGTGCACCGATACGATTATCCGGCACGTCGGCGATATCGGCCGCATGATCGATGAATTCTCCTCCTTCGCACGCATGCCCGCACCAGTGCTCAAGCCGGAAAACCTGATCGAGATTGTGCGTCAGACGGTGTTCCTGCAGCGCACCGCCCATCCAGAGATTGCCTTTGAGACTATCTTCCCTACTCGTTCTGTAACGGTTCGCTGCGACGCGCAGCTCGTAGGCCAAGCCCTGATCAATATCGTCAAGAATGCGATCGAGGCGATAGAACTCCGAATCGCCGAACAGCGCGCCGATCCCGCAGGACATATTCGCGTGTCGGTAAGTGATGTGGCGGGTCAGCCCGCGGTGATCGTCGAGGACAATGGCAAAGGCTTACCACAACAGGGCCGCGAGCGATTGACCGAGCCTTATGTCACGACGCGCGCGAAGGGGACCGGTTTGGGTCTCGCCATAGTCAAGAAGATCATGGAAGATCACCAAGGAGAGCTCGTGCTGGAAGATGGGGAACCGGACGGGACGCGGGTAAAGCTCATTTTCGCCGCCACCGAAACCCGCATGCCGGATCAACCGGGCACCGCTGAGCAGCCAAGAGAGTTGAGCACGGCCGGTCATGGCGCATGACATCCTGATCGTCGATGACGAAATAGACATCCGCATGCTGATAGGGGGCGTGCTCAGGGATGAGGGCTATGCCACGCGGGAAGCTGCCGACACCGCTCAGGCCCTTGCAGCAATCCACGCCCGGCAGCCTACGCTTGTCATCCTCGACATCTGGCTTCAAGAGGGAGGACTTGAGGGGATCGAGATTCTCAGGCAGCTTCGCGCCGACATGCCGTCGGTCCCTGTCGTCATGATCAGCGGACACGGTACGATCGAGACGGCGGTCGAAGCGATCAAGATCGGCGCCTACGATTTCTTGGAAAAACCGTTCAAATCCGACAGGCTGTTGCTGGTCGTCGAGCGTGCGATCGAGGCGGCACAGCTCAGGCGGGAGAATGAGGAGCTTAAGCTACGTGCGGGGGGCGATATCGATCTCGTCGGCGTATCGCAGGCGGCCAACCAACTTCGGCAACAGATCGAGCGAGTGGCACCGACGGGCAGTCGGGTGCTGATCACCGGACCGCCCGGTGCCGGAAAGGAAGTCCTCGCGCGGTTGCTGCATTTGCATTCACGGCGTTCGAAGGGTCCCTTTGTTCCGGTCAACTGTGCAACGATGCGGCCTGACCGGCTCGAGATCGAGCTGTTCGGGACCGAATTTCGGAGCGATGGGGCGGCGCGTAAGGTCGGCACCTTCGAGCGTGCGCACGGCGGCACACTGTTCCTCGACGAGGTCGCCGATATGCCGCTCGAAACCCAGGGCAAGATCGTGCGCGTCCTGCAGGAGCAAACATTTGAGCGGGTAGGGGGATCGAGCCGCGTCGAGGTCGATGTTCGAGTCGTTGCTTCATCGAATCGGGAGCTTGGCAGTGAGATCAGCGCCGGTCGGTTCCGCGAGGATTTGTATTACCGGTTGAGCGTGGTGCCGATCAAGATTCCTCCCTTGCGCGATCGGCGCGAGGATATTCCGATGATGGCGCGCCATTTCATGGCGCGGGCATCAGATGCAGCGCGGCTCACTCCGCGCGAATTCGGCGAGGATGCGATGGCAGCGTTGCAAGCTTATACTTGGCCCGGCAATGTGCGGCAGCTACGCAACGTGGTCGATTGGCTATTGATCATGGCGCCGGGCGATGCACGCGAGCCGGTGCGCGCCGATATGCTCCCTAACGAAATCACCGCTATCGCCCCGACCGTTGTCAAATGGGACAAGGGTGGCGAGATCATGACCCTGCCGCTGCGCGATGCGCGAGAAGTCTTTGAGCGCGAATACCTGATTGCTCAAGTGACACGTTTCGGCGGCAATATTTCCCGCACTGCGGCATTCGTCGGCATGGAGCGCTCGGCTCTACATCGTAAGCTGAAATCGCTTGGGGTATTCGGTAATGACCGGCCGCTGAAGATCGGGGCTTGACCCCGCGTTGATTGGGGTAAGCGACAGCGGCTCTGGTGCCAGCGGGCAAAGCAGGCCAGGGGAATTATTGAATGTCGCGGGTGGCGTATGTCAACGGCCAGTACCTACCGCATTGCTCGGGGGCGGTGCACATCGAAGATCGCGGCTATCAGTTCGCCGACGGCGTCTATGAGGTGATGGCAGTGGTAGGCGGGTTCCTCCTCGACGAGGGGCCTCATCTGATGCGACTCGCACGATCGCTGGCCGAACTACAAATTTCCGCACCGATGTCGAACGCCGCATTGCGCATCGTCATGCGCGAGGTTATCCGCCGCAACGGCGTGCACAACGGCATTGTCTATGTTCAGATCACGCGGGGTGTCGCCGCGCGCGACCATGCCTTCCCGAAGGCCGCGGGGCCGGTGCTTGTGGTGACGTCGCGTTGGAAGAGGCCTGCCGATCCGCGCGCTGTCAATGACGGAGTCGCAGTGATCACGATTCCCGACATTCGCTGGCAGCGGTGCGATATCAAATCGGTGGCTCTGCTGCCGAACGTGCTTGGCAAACAGCGAGCCAAGGAGGCCGGCGCCTTCGAGGCTTGGCAGGTGGATCGCGAGGGGAAGGTCAGCGAAGGGACCTCGACAAATGCCTGGATCGTGACATTGGATGACACCGTCGTAACCCGTCAGGCCGACAGCGCGATCCTCAACGGCGTCACCCGCCTCGCGGTCCTCGATATCATTCGGCGCGAGGGTTACGGCTTTGTCGAGCGGCCTTTCTCGGTGGCTGAGGCGAAGTCGGCGCGCGAAGCTTTCTTGACGAGCACCGTCGTCGATCTTCTGCCGGTCGTCAGGATAGATGGCACCGCGGTGGGAAACGGAGAGCCGGGGCCGCTCAGCCGAAAGCTGCGCGAATGCTATTTGGCGCACGCGGCATCGGCGAAATGAGCTTCACGGCGGTCTCGCCCGCTCGCGTATTGCGGCCGCAGGCGATCCTGTTCGATTGGGACAATACGCTGGTCGACAGCTGGGCGACGATCCATGACGCGCTTAACTTCCTGATGGCGGCAATGGACAGGCCGCTGTGGACAATCGGGCAAACCCGCGAGCGCGTCCGACTCAGCCTGCGCGAAGCCTTTCCCCGCATCTTCGGAAAGCGCTGGGAAGAGGCGCGCGAAATCTATCTCGCACGGTTCCACGCGATCCACCTCGAACGATTGACCGCGCTGCCTGGTCGCAGCGAACTGCTCGAGAGGCTCTCTGAAGAGGGGATTTTTCTTGGAGTGGTCAGCAACAAGACTGGTTTCCTGTTGCGGCGTGAGACAGATCACATCGGGTGGACATCACGATTTGGCAGCGTCGTCGGGGCGGGCGACGCGCCCCTGGACAAACCCGACGCTGCCCCGGTCCGGCTAGCGCTGGAGCCGAGCGGCATCGAACCGGGCGAGACGGTCTGGCTCGTCGGCGACACCGGGATCGACATGGAGTGCGCCTGCAACGCCGCCTGCGTTCCGGTCCTCCTCGGAAGCGGAATGTCGGAGGAGGAGTTCGGCGTGTGCCCGCCGCGCTTTATGTTTTCCGATTGCCCCACCCTGTTTCGCTTTGTCCAGGGGTTGTGATTCATCGCAGCGCGCCCATCTTCCAATCGGAAACTCGGCAGCTTCGTCCTAGTATTTGTCCATTTGGCACGAGCCGGCCCGTTCGGTTCCAAGAAGTGATGGGAGAATACCCATGACGCCGGAAAAGTCACAAAACGTCCAAGACGTATTTCTGAACCATGTCCGGAAGAACAAGACACCAGTCACTATCTTCCTCGTCAACGGAGTAAAGCTGCAAGGGATCATCACCTGGTTTGATAACTTTTGCGTGTTGTTGCGGCGGGACGCGCATTCTCAGCTCGTATACAAGCATGCGATTTCGACGGTGATGCCGGGGCAACCGATCCAGCTGTTCGAGCCGGGCAAGGAGACCGCGGAATCCTGAGCCGCGTCGACATAGCGACGAGAGCTAACGGCACCTCGACCGGTCGCGCGCTCGTCGTTCATCCCGCTCTGAAATCGGCGCCCGGCCAACAGCCGGCAGAGATCACCGGCCGTTCAATCGAGGCTCGGCTGGAGGAAGCGATCGGCCTCGCGCGGGCGATCCGCCTCGATGTGGTCCGTGCCGAGATCGCGCGGATCACCCGCCCTCAGCCAAGCTGCCTCCTCGGGCGCGGGACCCTCGAAAGCCTCGGCGAACTGATTAGTGATGACGGCATCGATCTGATTGTCGTCGATGGCGTCCTGAGCCCGGTGCAGCAGCGTAATCTGGAAAGGCGCTGGCAGGCGAAGGTCATTGACCGGACCGGCTTGATCCTCGAAATTTTTGGCGCGCGGGCGCGTACCCATGAAGGCCGCTTGCAGGTCGAGCTGGCCGCGCTCTCCTACCAGCGCTCGCGGCTGGTCCGGTCGTGGACTCATCTTGAGCGCCAGCGCGGCGGTTTTGGCTTTCTCGGCGGGCCCGGCGAGAGCCAGCTCGAAATCGACCGCCGGCTGATCGGCGAGCGGATTGCGCGGCTTAAACGCGAACTCGACGGGGTCAAGCGAACACGAGCGCTGCACCGCGAGGCGCGGCGTCGCGTACCGTATCCAGTGGTGGCGCTGGTCGGCTACACTAATGCGGGAAAATCGACTTTGTTCAACCGGTTGACCCGGTCTTCGGTGGCTGCCGGAGATATGCTGTTCGCCACCCTTGACCCGACGATGCGGCGTCTCGTTCTGCCTTCAGGTCGCACTGCGATCCTGTCGGACACGGTCGGCTTCATTTCGGACCTGCCGACCCATCTCGTCGCCGCCTTCCGGGCGACCCTCGAGGAGGTCATCGAAGCCGACATCGTCGTCCATGTCCGCGACACTAATAATCCGGACAGCGAGCCCCAGCGCAGGGACGTGCTTAGCGTGCTCGTCGATCTCGGGCTCGGCGAACCCGTCGAAAGCGGGCTGATCGAGGTGATGAACAAGATCGATCTCGTCGACCCTGCTACGCGGGCGAGCCTCGAGAACCACATGCTGCGTAATTCGCAACGCGTCGCGCTGTCGGCTATCACGGGAGAGGGCTGCGATGGCCTTTTGGCGCTGGTCGATCGCCGGCTCGAAACCGAAATCCGCGCCGTCCGGCTGGACATCCCGCTGAGCGACGGCAAGACTTTGGCGTGGATCTATCAGCGCGGCGAAGTCCTCGGCCGGCGCGACGACAATGAGGCGGCCCACCTGTCGGTCCGGCTCTCTGAAGCCGACATCGCGCGGCTGCGCCACCAGCAGCGCCTGCATTAGCGCTCTTTGCGCTTCACCTCCTGCCACAGCGCTTCGAGCGCCTCGAGATCGGTGCCTGTCGCGCGCTCGCCGGCGAGGACTTCGACACGGCGAAAGCGGCGCTCGAACTTCGCAGTTGCCCGGCGCAAGGCTGCCTCGGGGTCGATTTCGAGCTTGCGCGCGAGATTAGCGACGGCAAAGAGAATGTCGCCCATCTCATCCTCCATTGTCGCCGGATCGGCATTCCGCGCGAGCTCGGATCTGAGCTCGGCGATCTCCTCTTCGATTTTGACGAAGACCTCGGTCGCATTAGGCCAGTCGAAGCCGAAGCGCGCCGCGCGCCGCTGAATCTTGACCGACCGCAAAAGCGCCGGAAGCGACAGAACGACACCCTCTAAAACGCTTTCCTGCTCCTCGGCTTGGCGCGCGCGGGCCCGCCGCTCGGCCGCCTTATGCGCCTCCCAGGCCTCGTTCTGCGCCGCCACAGAGGAGATCTTGGCCGTGCTGAATACGTGGGGGTGGCGGCGCAACATCTTGTCGGCAATCGCCGAGGCGACGTCGGCAAAGGCAAAGAGCCCTGCTTCCTCGGCCATACGAGCATGGAAGACGACCTGGAAAAGAAGATCACCGAGCTCGTCTTTCAGCGCCGCGGTGTCGCCTCGCGCGATCGCGTCGGCGACCTCGTACGCTTCCTCGATTGTGTAAGGCGCGATCGTGGCAAAATCCTGTGCACGATCCCATGGACATCCATGCTCCGGGTCGCGGAGTTGGGCCATGATCGCGAGGAGCCGGTCTAGAGAACGCGTCATCGGTTTCTCATCGTCGACAAAGGCGGTACCACGGCATGATATCATGAAGGCGCGAGACAGCCGTTTCCCCGATTACCAGCATTCGCCCGGCACGCATCGACGAAGCCTCTGACTTTCGGAGCTGTGCGTCAGATCCAAGAAGGTATGGGGCTGCGACGAAACGTTCATGGACCCTTGCGCGCGCGGCACTCGAGGTCAGGCCCGAGGAAATCGATGCGTGTTCGGGTTTCAGCCGAGGCCAATGGGAGCATCGGAGGGATCGTCGCGCTCGGGCCCAGCGACCAGCCGCACAGGCTTGATTTGCACATGCTTTTCGTCGAGTCGCGGCGGATTCGCCGCGGCGTTGGGTGCATGCTCCTTGCGCGCGCCCTAGTCGAGGCAAGGCGGTGGGCTGCCGCCGGCTGACGATCTTATCCGATCGGTACGCGGCGGCTTTCTACGAACGTAACGGCGCGATACGAACTGGCGTGGCGCCATCCGATACGGTGCCTGGCCGTATGCTGCCGCTGTTTGCGATCGGCTGGATCTGGGCGCAGAAATGGCTGACGTCCTGTGGAGCAATGTCGCATAATATATATTATGGAAAATCACCTTACAGCTAACGGCCCGCCAGCTCGATGACGAGCCCGTCGTAGCCGGGCTCAACGCCACCCGGTAATTCGGCGTTGAGCTCGCGATAGTCCAAGCTCTGATCCATGTGAGTCAGCACCGCGCGCCGCGGACGCACGCGAGCGATCCAGGACAGTGTCTTTGCGAGATGAGAGTGGGTCGGGTGCGGCTTGCGGCGCAGGCAATCGACGATCCACAGCTCGACCCCTTCAAGCGCGGCAAACGCATTGTCGTCGAGTTCGGTGACATCGGTCGAATAGGCAAACTCCCCGATCCGGAGACCTAATGTCGTGCTGAAGCCGTGATCCTGCACGAACGGCAGAAGGGAGATGCCGCGGATCTCGAACCGGCCGACAATCTCGTACGGTATCAGCTTCGGTTTGTAAAAGCGTCCCGGCTCCTCGACCGGTTTGAATATATACCCAAAACGGCTGCTGATTTCGCCCAAGGTTCGCGCGTCGGCGTAGAGCGGAATGGCGCTCCGCATCAGCCGGTTAACCGACCGCAGATCGTCGATCCCGTGGAGATGGTCGGCGTGCGCGTGGGTCAGCACCACCGCGTCGATCCGCGTGACACCTGCATCGAGGAGCTGCTCGCGCAGATCCGGGGAAGTATCGATAAGGATGACGACTCCGCCGATTTCCACCAGCACCGATACGCGACGGCGACGATTGCGGGGATCGTTGGGATCGCACCGGCCCCAATTCCCCCCGATCACCGGCACGCCGGTAGAGGGGCCGCAGCCGAGGACAGTCACCCTCATCGGGAGGGCACGCTCGCCTTGCCGAAAAGGCGAAAGAAGTTGGCGCTGGTCATCTCCGCCAAATCTTGCAGTTCGAGCCCCTTCAACTCGGCGACTGCCATCGCAGTCGCTGCGACCAAGGCTGGTTCGTTGCGCTTGCCGCGATAAGGCACCGGAGCGAGATAGGGAGCGTCGGTCTCGACCAGCAGCCGGTCGAGCGGCAGGTCGCGCACGATCGCACGCAAATCCGCGGCGTTGTGGAATGTCACGATGCCGGAGATCGAGATGTAGAAGCCGAGCGCGAGCGCCGCTTCGGCGAGGCCGCGGCCGCTGCTGAAGCAGTGCATAACCCCTGGCGGCGGCCGCTCCTCTTCGAGAATCCGGGCTACCTCGCGATCCGCGTCACGAGCATGGACGACGAGCGGCAGACCGGTCTCGCGCGACGCCCCAATATGGGCACGGAAAACGCGCGCTTGGATATCCCGCGGGCTCAGATCATAGTGAAAGTCGAGCCCGGTCTCTCCGATCCCGACGACTTTTGGGTGGACGGCCAGCGCGACCAGCTGCTGTGGAGCGAGCGCGGCGTGATCCTTAGCCTCGTGCGGGTGGGCACCGACTGAGCACCAGATGCCGTCGTGAGCCTCAGCGATCGCTAGCACCTCGCCGAACTCGTCGAGCCGGGTGCTGATCGTCAGCATCGTCTCGACCCCGGCCGATCGGGCGCGCGCGATGATCGCGTCGCGCTCTGCCGCGAAATCCGAAGAATCTAGGTGGCAATGACTGTCGACGAGCATCGGTCTCTGCCCTGCTGTTTACTCGAAACGCTCTTCGACGAAATATTGGTACGCCAAGACGTTCAGAAACCTAATCTAAATTGCCAAAGCTAAACGCGAGACTCGTCCAGCCGCACCAAGTGCGCCAGCAGGCCAGTCGCGATCCAGTCGGCGAGCGGTGGCGCCTCTCTACCGCGCCAGCTCCTCGATCGCAAAGAAAACGCCGAGCATCGCTTGCTTGCGATCGAGGTTGAGCTGGTCCGTGCTGGCAAAGCTGCGCTTTATTTCCTCGCGCAACGCGGCCCAGCGCGCCGCGTCGGCACGGGCGGCGAGGCGCCGGATCGCCTCGTCTTCGCCGCCGATGATCTCCTCTCCGCTAGGCTGAGAGCGCGCGGAGCACGCCGCAATCCGAGCGAGGAGCTGCAGCAACAGTTCCCCGCCGACCCGATAGGCGTCCTCAGCATCGGCGCGAGCGTGCTGCTCGGCGAAGGCATGCAGCCGAATGACATCGAGCCGCGGGATCTGCGACAGCATCTCGAGCAGCGACCGATAAAGCGCAAGCCCGCCGGCTTCGGCAAGCTCCAGCGCGCGTCCGATGCTGCCGTCGGACAACGCCGCCAACGCCTCGACCTCGGGTTGCGCGAGCTCAGGACGGTAGCGTCGGAGCAGCCGCGTCACCAGCACGCGCCCCAACGGAACGAGCGGGCACCGCCGGCAGCGCGAGCGGATCGTCGGCAACAGCCGGCCCGGGCTGTGGCTGACTAGCAGCAGCAACGCCTGCCGCGGCGGTTCTTCAAGGATTTTCAGAAGGGCGTTGGCGGCGTTGCGGTTCATCTCCTCTGCGCCGTCTACGACGACGATGCGCCACCCTTGCTCCGCTGCGGTCAGGCGAAAAAAGGCGGTGATCTCACGTGCATCCTCGACCACGATCTCACTACGCAGCCGGCGCCGTCGCGGATCGTAGGCCCGCTCGACGGTTAAGAGGTCGGCATGGCCGCCTGCGGCGACGCGGTGAAACACCCCGCTCTCGGGGTCGACCGCCAGCCCGCTCTCGGCAACCGGCTCGGCCGAATGGTCTCCGTTCGCCAGCAGAAAGCGGGCAAAGCGGAAGGCGAGCGTCGCCTTGCCGATGCCGCGCGGCCCACTCAACAGGATCGCGTGCGGCAGCCGGCCGGCTTCGGCGAGCCGCCTAAGCTCGCGCTCTGCGCTCTCGTGACCAACAAGGTCCGGGTTCGCCCTCGGCGCGAGAGCCGCGGCCGTTGCATCCTGAGGCTGCTCTCCGCCACGTGCCATCCGCGGTGCCGCTACAGCGCCACCCGCAGCCGTCCCTCGACAGCGTCTAATACTGCGCGGTGGACTGTCTGCGGATCACTAGACCCATCGATCAGCACGCAGCGGGCACCGTCCGCCTCGGCGATCTGCCGAAAGCCTTGACGCAACCTTTCGTGGAAGGCTCGGTCGAGGCGCTCAAATCGATCGTCGACACTCGCACGTGCCGCAGCCCGCGCGAGACCGACCTCGGCCGGCAGATCGAGGATAACGGTCAGGTCCGGGGCAAAACTCCCCAGGGCGAAGCGATGTAGCGTGGCGAGATCCTCAACCGCCAGCCCCCTTCCGTAGCCCTGATAGGCCAGCGTCGAATCGGCGAAGCGATCGGACACCACCCAAATCCCTTTTGCGAGTGAAGGCGCAATCAACCGAGCCACATGGTCGCTCCGGGCGGCAACGAGCAAGAGGGCCTCGCCGACCGCATCCCATCGATCGCCGTCGCCTTCGAGAAGCAGCCGCCGGATTGCCTCGCCGCCGGGCGATCCTCCCGGCTCGCGTGTCGCTCTTGCCGAGATCCGCGCGCGCTCGAGCGCCGCCACGAGAAGCCCCACTTGGGTCGTCTTGCCGACGCCCTCGCCGCCTTCGATCGTGATAAACCGACCGCGCGACACCGGTTCAGGTTGAGGGTTCAGCGCCGCTGCCCCCAGACAAGATAGCCGGCAAGCGTGGCGACGCGGCCCCAGGGATTCATCCGCTCGACACTCGCCGCGGCGATCAGGGGCGCCTCTACCGGTGTTACGTCCGGGGCGGTCATGACCACCTTCCCGACCGTATCGCCTTTTTGAATAGGCGCCGAAATCGGTCGGTCATACTCGACAGTGACCTTCATGTCCTTGCGCGCCTTGCGCGGCAGGGTCACGATGAAATCTTTGCCAACCGAGAGCGGTACCTTGGGCTCGGCGCCAAGCCAGACCTCGCCGTCGTCCACCTTGTCGCCGGCGGCGAACAGCCGATAATCGTTGAACTCGCGAAACGCCCACTCGATCAGCCGCTCGCTCTCCTGCGCCCGCGCCTTCATCGTCGGCAGGCCGTTCAGCACCAGGATGATGCGGCGATTTTCCCGCGCCACCGAAGCAGTGAGGCTGTATCCCGCTTCCTCGGTATGGCCGGTCTTCAAGCCGTCCGCACCGACATTCTTGTAGAGAAGAGGATTGCGGTTGCCCTGTTTGATGTTGTTGAATTCGTAGTCCATTTCCGAATAATAGTGATAATACTCGGGAAAGTCTCTGATCGTACGGATCGCCAGGGTCGCAAGATCGCGCCCCGTCATCCAGTGATCGGGGTCGGGCAGACCGCTGACGTTGGTGAAATGACTGTCTTTCAGCCCGATCTGATTGGCCTTCTGGTTCATCAGCTCGACGAAGGACTCCTCACTACCGGCGAGACCCTCAGCGAGAACGAGGCAGGCGTCATTGCCGGACTGGATGATGACACCCTTTAAGAGATCATCGATCGAAATGCGGCCGCCGATCGGCACGAACATCTTTGATCCCTGGAGCCGCCAGGCCCGCTCGCTAACCGGGAGTTCGTCGGTGAGCGCCGCGCGACCCTCCTTCAGCATGCCGAACACGATATAGGCCGTCATGATCTTGCTCATCGACGCCGGCGGAATACGCTCGTCGGCGCCCTTGTCGAGCAGCACCGCACCGGTTTCCGTCTCGAGGATCAGCGCGTGCTTCGCCTGCGTTTCGATCCCGTTGGCCGTTTTAGCCGGTGTGTCGACGGCGACGGTAGCCTTCGGCTTGGGTTTGACGGCAGCCGCGGCCGGCTGACCGATGAGGCCCGCCGCGAGTAAGGCAGTGGTAGTGAGAAAGGCGACCACACG
>Ga0306922_10000717_pt1 | contig 28418 bp, 23 predicted proteins | sample sta12Cox44000082_FD_203758 | JGI IMG/M metagenome (GOLD analysis project Ga0306922, IMG submission 203758) | Lab enrichment of tropical soil microbial communities from Luquillo Experimental Forest, Puerto Rico - statoxic.12C.oxic.44.000.082 (v2)... | ecosystem: Environmental > Terrestrial >... | reverse complement strand
ATTCCCCAGGTTGACATGTCGCGTTTGGAGCCGGGGCCCTTGCGCTTGAGCTCCTCGATGGATGCCAGCGCATCCTTGCGCAGCCGCGTCGTTTCCACGCTTTCGGCGGCGTCGATCACCTCGTTGAGCACCGTCTTTGTTTTCTGCGGCTCCGTGCCCACGTCGGCCTTGAGCGTCGCAAGCAGCTCCGCATCGCGCGCCGCGTTGCTGGCGAGCGTGTATTTCGCCATGTTGCCCATGGTAAGCTTGTCAACGCTGTCACGCTCCTTCGACCAAGGCAGGAGCGTGATGATGCGCTTGATAGGCGCCGCCGAGTGGCTGGCGAAATAGTAGCCCCATAGCGTGTCGAGCAATTCAGGGCTCCGGTCGAGCGTGAGGCCTGCGGGTTTGACCGTCCAGCCGGTGACGAAATTACCGCGCACTTTGTCCCAGAAGCTCGGTTCCACCCGCTCGAGCCCGACCTCGTCGAGGGTCTGGAGCCTGCCGTCGAGGTATTTATCGATCATTGCTGCGCGGGTCGGCATCTGATCCTTGAACTTGCGGAGCCAGTGCATCCAGTTCGGGTGACCCGAATAAGCGATCGCGCGCGCGACCACCCATTGGTCCACCGGCGTCACCCCGAGCAGCATCTTCGCAATCAGGTCCTCGGCCTTTCCGGGATTAGCGCCGAGGACGCCGGCAATGAAGCCGACATAGACGCCCGCACCTTCCGGCTCCTTGAAGGCGCCGAGGGCACTAAGCGCGCGCACGACCGCCGGCAGTCGGCTCGGATTGGGTTTCGCCCAATAGCCCGCCATCCATTTGCCCACCGCATCGGTCGTGGGGAACTCGGCATTTTCCGGCAACGCAGCGGCGGCGGGCGCCGGCGCGGCAAATACCCCGATGACGATTAGCAACATGATCACGCGGCGCATGATGCCTCCCGATCAAGTCCATGTCCGGCGGGTCGAGGGACTGCTTAGGGCGCGCGCCACCGGTTGCCTCTTCGCGCAAACTGCGCAGGCTCGCGGCGCCGCCACGAACGACCCTCCTGCCGAACGCGTTTGCCGGCGAATTGATCAAGCCGACGCGACAATTTGCGGGCGGTGATGTGCGAAAGTGATGGCGCGTAATACGATGAAGTGGGGCAATCTGCCGAATTGGTTGATGCCCATTTAAGCCTTTGCTGCGGATTTGGGAATTTGTTAACTACAATTTTTAGGTGCCATGATACGGAACCCCCTACCCCGTTACCAACGACCCGGAAGAAGAAGGAAATATGTCGGCAAAATTCAGAGGCGTCATGCAAAGCCCGGTGACGCCGCTGAAGGCTGATTTCAGCCTTGATTTGCCAACATTCGAGCGGCTGCTCGATTTCCACGTGCGAACCAGTGCGACTGCTATTTCCTGGCCGCATCACAAGGGAGAATCGCTCAATCTGACCATTTCCGAACGCAAGTTGTTCGCCGAGGCGGCGGTACGCGTGGTGAACGGGCGCATCCCGGTAACGATCCATGTCAGCGCGCTGGCAGGTGAGGAAACATTCGAGCTTGCGCGCCATGCGCAGCAGATCGGTGCCGACGGCATTCTCGCGATTACGCCCTATTTCTGGAACCCGTCGCTCGAAGCGATCGAGGCTTTTTTCGTGCGGCTGTGCAGCGCGGTCGACCTGCCGGTTCTTTCCTACAACTCGCCGAGCTACCTTGCCGGCGTGGAGATCACCGGCGAGCTGATGGCGCGCCTGATCGAGCGGCTGCCGAATTTCGTCGGCGTGAAGGAGGCAAGCTTCAACAGCGAAAAATTCCTGGAGATCTCGCGTGCGGCGCTGGCGCTGCGGCCGGATTTCGCGATGCTGACCGGGGTCGAATACCTGCTGCCCTCGGTGCCGGTCGGGGGAGTGGGCTCCTACTCGGCCGCCGGCTCGATCTGCCCCAACCTGTGCGCGGCGTTGTTCGACGCCTGCATGCGGGGCGACTGGCCGCGCGCACGCGAGCTGCAATACAAGGTGTCGTGGCTCTGGCTGCTGTTCCGCGACCAGTATCCCTCCTCGCTCAAGGGCGGCATGGTGATGATGGGAAGGCCGGTCGGACCGACGAGAGCACCGTTGCCCACCGCGACCAAGGAGCGTCAGGGTCACATCCGCAACGAGCTCGAGCGGCTCGGCATCCTCGACAGCGAGCCGCACGGCTGGTGATGCAGACCAACGCGCCCGCCCTTGCGCCAGGCCTGGTGCACACGCCAGCGACGCCGTTCTCGCACGAGGGAGCGATCGACTTCGAACTCTACGGCAGGCTGATCGATTTCCACATCGAAAACGGCGCGCAGTCGCTAGCATTGCCGATGCACGCGGGCGAATCGGTGAGCCTGCGCGATGACGAGCGCCGCCGCCTCGTTGAGTTCGCAATCGCGCATGTCAAAGGCCGCCGACCCGTCATCGCGCACGTGAGCGAGGCCGGCACCAGCATGGCCGCAGCGCTCGCGCGCCATGCGCGGGAGGCGGGCGCAGCGGCCGTGGTCGCGACAACGCCCTACTACTGGACGCCGTCTGCCGCGATGGTGATCGAGCATTTCTCGCAGATCGGCGCGGCCGCCGAGCTTCCGCTCTTCGTCTACAACGCGCCCGAGGAGATGCAGGGCACAAGGGTGACGGCCGAGCTCTGCCGCACGCTCACCGCCAAGCTCCCCAATTTTGCAGGGGTGGTGGATCTCAGTCTCGACTGGCAGTTCATGATCGAGCTGATGACGGATGCGGCACAGCTCAACCCCGGCTTCCAGCTCATCAGCGGGACGGAGCTGATGGTCTCTTCTGTCGCCATCGGCGCAACCGGCATGTTCGCGCCGCTTGCCGGCATTGCGCCGTTGCTGGTGGACAAGCTTTACACGCTCTGTGCTGGGCAGAAGCTGTTCGAGGCGCGCCACCTGCAGGAGCAACTGGCGGCGCTGCGCCAGGCGGTGAAGGCCGGAGGCGTCGCGGCGCTCAAGGCCGCGATCGGCGCCATGGGACGCGATTGCGGAGCGCCGCGTCCGCCGCTCTTGCCGCTTGATCCCGCGCGCTATCAGCGCCTGGTCAGCGAGATGGATGCCATTGCCTCGCTGCGCGCCGAGCCGCGGGGCTGGTGAGCGCTCAGGCGGCGGTCATCCCGCCATCGAGCACAAGGGTGTGTCCGGTGATGGAGGCCGCATTGTCGCCGGCGAGAAAGCATACCGCGGCGGCGACTTCTTCGGCCGTGGTCAGCCGGTGAAGCGGAACGCGCGCGCGCATGGCCTTGAGATATTCCGGGTCGCCCGTTCGCTCGGCGCGCGCGGCCGAGGCGGTGTCCAGCCGTCCTGGCGCCACCGCGTTCACGCGGATGCCGTGCGGCGCCCACTCGATCGCCAGCATCCGCGTCATCTGGATGAGCGCGCCTTTCGATATGCCGTAGACCGAGCGCTCGGCGGAGCCGATGAGCCCATGGGTCGAAGCAATATTGACGACCGCGCCGCCCCCGCCATCTGCGACCCGATGGCGGCCGAAGTGCTGCGTCAGGAAGAAGGTGCCGCGCAGATTGGTGGCCATGACCTCGTCCCATTCCTGCACAGTCACATCGAGCGCAGGCTTGCGCAGAAAGGCCGCCGCATTGTTGACCAGCATGTCGAGACGTCCGAACCGCAATACGAGTTCCCCCATTGCTCCCGCGATGCTTTCCGGCTCGCGCAGGTCGAGCGTCAGCGGCAGCGCCTTGGCGCCGGCCACATCGAGTTTCGCCAGCGTCGCCTTGAGATGGTCGGCGCGGGTCGCGGAAACTGCGACTTCGAAGCCATCACGCGCGAGCGCCAGAGCAGTCGCCGCGCCGACCCCGTATGATCCGCCGGTCACGAAGGCGGTTCGCTTGCTTTTCGGCGCGGCCATGATCCCACGGTGTTGACGACCCGCTACTATGAGATCAGGGAAGCGGGAAAATCGAGCGGAGATTTCATGCGGTCTGAAGCCTGGATTGCTGCTGCCACCGCGGTCGCAATGATGTCAAGCGCGACGGCGCCGGCGCAGACGAAAGTGCGGGTGGGCCAGCCGCAGGCGGGAACGTTCCAGTTCGTCCCGCTGCAGGTCGCAGGCGAGGCCGGCATCTTCAAGCGCAACGGCATCGATGTCGACGTGATCAGTTTCGGCGGCGGACCGCGCGTGCAGCAGGCGCTCGCCGCCGGTTCGATCGACATCGGCATCGGCTCCGGACCGGAGCTGGCCTTCGTGGCCAAGGGCGCGCCCGAGATTGCCATTGCCGCCATTGCCGACGCGCCATACTCGGTCGTGCTGGCGGTGCTGCGGGATTCTCCGATCAGGACGGCAGAGGATCTCAGGGGCAGGACCATCAGCATTTCCAGCAAGGGATCGCTGACCGACTGGCTGGGGCGCGAACTCTCCCGCCAGCTCGGCTGGGGATCGAACGGGATCAATCTCGCGCCGCTCGGCACCACCGCCGCGCAGCTCGCTGCGCTCAAGACGCACCAGATCGACGGCATGATTGTCGAGGCCAATGCCGGCTACCGGCTGGAGGAAGACGGCAGCGGCCGCGTGGTCGTTCAGTTCGGCGACCGCATCAAGACCTTCCACATTTATGTGCTCTACGCGCGCCGCGACTTCCTGCAGGACAGCCCGCAGGCGGTGCGCGCGTTCCTGGCGAGCTGGTTTCAAAGCATCGCCTATATGGGCGCGCATCGTGCCGAAACCATCGACATGGTGCGTGAAACCACCGGTATCTCGCATGGCATCGCCAGCCGCGACTATGACGAGCTCATGGGGATGTTCAACCGCAGCGGCAGGTTCGATGCGCAAGCGCTTGCGGTGCTTGCGCGCTCGTTCGTAGAGATGGGCCTGCTGGCGCAGGCCCCCGACATGCGCGCGCTCGTCACCGAGGCGTATTTGCCGTAAGCTTGCGTCAAGCGGCGCGCCGCGCGCCCTGCCGGCCTGACGACAACGGGCATTTTCAGGCGGAAGCGGCGAGGACATATCGGGAGGGAAATCAAGATGGGCGAGCAAGGCTCCGGTTCACACGATCTGCGCCGGCGTGATTTTCTCAAAGGGGCGGTCGTCGGCGGGGCGGCCGCGACGACGCCAGCGCTCCCGGAAAGCGCGCAGGCGCAGGCAAGCGGCGCCGCGCCGTCCGCGGCCGGCTACATGCTCCTGAACATTGAGGAAGCGGCCTTCATCGAGACGCTGGTCGATCACATGGTGCCGGCCGACGATCTCAGCCCGAAGGGGACCGACATCGGCATCAACATCTATATCGACCGCGCGCTTGCAGGCGGCTGGGGCAAAGGCGAGCGTCTTTACATGCAGGGGCCGTGGAAACCGGGCACTCCCAGCCAGGGTTACCAATTGCCGCTCACCCCAGCGCAGCTCTACCGCGCGGGCATCGAGGCGACCAACGCGCATTGCCGCAAGACCTACGGCAAGACCTTCGATCGCCTCGACGAGCCCCAGCGTGAGGAAGTGCTGCTTGCGCTTTCTTCCGGCAAGCTCGCCTTCGAGAACGGACTTCCCGCGCGCGCGTTCTGGAGCACGGTCTATCAGACCGTGATGGAGGGCATGTTCTCGGACCCGATCTATGGCGGCAACCGCGACAAGGCGGGCTGGCGCCTGATCGGCTTTCCCGGCGTGATCGCGGTCAACCGCGAGAATGTCGAGAAATTTCGCGACAGGAAATTTCCGTCCGACCCCGTTGGCATTGCAGACATGAGCTGAGGGGGACGAGATGGCGACGAAACTCAGGGAAGTCGATGTGGTGGTGGTCGGGCTGGGCTGGACCGGCGGGATTCTGGGAAAGGAGCTGGCGGAGGCAGGCCTCAAGGTGATCGCGCTCGAGCGCGGCGGAATGCGCACGAGCGACAAGGACTATGCGCTGCCCGGAATCCGCGACGAGCTGCGCTACGTCATCCGCCACGACCTGATGCAGAACACCGCGCGCGATACGCTCACCATCCGCAACAATCCGAGCCAGGAGGCGCTGCCCATGCGGCGGCTGGGCTCGTTCCTGCCGGGTGAAGGGGTCGGCGGCTCGGGTGTGCACTGGAGCGGGCACACCTGGCGCTGGACCGACATGGAGTTCAAGGTGCGCTCGCTCTACGAGGAGCGCTACGGCAAGAACTTCATTCCCGCCGACATGACAATCCGGGACTGGGGCATCACCTATGCCGAGCTCGAGCCCTATTATGACAAGTTCGAGTACACGGCGGGGGTTTCGGGTAGGGCCGGCAACCTGCGCGGCGAGATCAAGCCCGGTGGCAATCCGTTCGAGGCGCCGCGCCAGCGCGAGTATCCGCTGCCGCCGCTCACCACGCTGCTTGCCGGCGAGATGTTCGCCGCAGCCGCACGCGAGAGCGGCTATCACCCGTTCCCGCGACCGTCCGCCAACACTTCGCGCGCCTATACCAATCCCGACGGCGCGCGGTTCGGCGCCTGCCAGTACTGCGGCTACTGCCAGCGCTTCGGCTGCGAGGCAAACGCCAAGGGCAGCCCGCACATGACGGTGATCCCGTTCGCGCTGCGCAATTCGAACTTCGAGCTGCGCACCCATTCCTGGGTCACGAAGGTGATCAAGGATTCCGATGGCAAACGGGTGACCGGCGTCGCCTATACCAACGTGCTCAACGGCGAGGAATTCGAGCAGCCCGCCGGCCTTGTGCTGCTGTGCGCCTACGCCATCAACAATGTGCACCTGATGCTGCTTTCGCAGATCGGGAAGCCCTACGATCCGGTGACCGAAACCGGCGTCATCGGCAGGAACTACTGCTATCAGACCGGCACAGGGGCTACCCTCTTCTTCGAAGGCCGGCACTTCAATCCTTTCATGAGCGCTGGCGGAAGCATCACGACCATTGATGATTTCAACATCAACTGGGAGTTTGACCGCGCTCCGCACGGTTTCGTCGGCGGCTACAACGTCTCCGCCGGCTTCAACTCCGCCCTGCCCATCGGGTATCGTCCCGTGCCCGCGGGCACGCCGCAATGGGGTAAAGCGTGGAAGGCGGCGACCGCGAGATGGTACCAGGCGGCAATGACGATCGGCGCCAGCGGCAGCGTCATGGCGAACCGCTACAACTATTACGACCTCGATCCGACCTACCGCAACGCGTTCGGCCAGCCCTTGATGCGCATGACCTTCGACTACAAGGAGAACGAGCACCGGATGGGGCGACATGCTGCCCAGCTCATCAACAACCTGGCCAGCAGCATGAACCCGACCAAACTCAACCCGGCGGTCGCCCGCACCCAACCGTGGACGGTGGTGCCCTACCAGAGCACGCACAACACTGGAGGTACCGTCATGGGCAGCAATCCGCGCGAGGCGGCCGTCAACAAGTATCTGCAAAGCTGGGATTGCCACAATCTGTTTGTGATCGGCGCGAACGTGTTCCCGCATAACGCATCCTACAACCCGACCGGCCCGGTGGGCGCGCTCGCCTACTGGACGGCGGACGCGATCAAGAACCGCTATCTCAGGAACCCCGGTCCGCTGGTGCAGGCATGAACGCTCGGACAGCCGGAGCGGGCGCGCTCCTGTGCGCGACGGCGCTGGTCGCGGCAGCGGTCAGCACCGCCCTTGCGGACGGCGATGCTGCGCGTGGCGAAAAGCGCTTCGAAGAATGCGCCGCCTGTCATTCCGTCGAGCGCGGCAGCAACGGGATCGGTCCGAGCCTGCACGGCGTATTCGGACGCAAGGCGGGCGCGATCCCGGAGTTCCGGTACTCGCCTGCGCTTCGGCGCAGCGGCATCACCTGGACGCGCGAGAGCCTCGATTCCTACATTGCCGACCCGCAGAAGGCGGTGCCGGCCAACCGCATGCCCTATGCCGGCATGCTCGGCGCTGCCGACCGCGCCGATCTTATCGCGTACCTGGAGAGGGCGACGAAGTAGCCCTTCTCGTAGCCCGCGTTGAGCGTAGCGAAACGCGGGAGTGGAGGTTCGGATTACGCCGGGATTTCACTCGGAGGCCGGCAATTCTCGCGACCTCTTCGTTCAACCCGGGCTACATTCGTGCCCAATCAAAACAGCTCGAAATATTCCCGCTGCTCCCATTCCGTCACCTCGGATTGGAAGCGCGCGACCTCGGCTTCCTTGATGCGCAGATAATAATCAATGAAATCTTGACCGAAGCCCTCGGCAAGGCAGGCGTCGTCGCGCAACGCGCGCAGCGCTTCCCCGAGGCTTTTCGGCAGCAGCGGTGCGGGCATCTCGTAGGGGGTGTCCGCGGACGGGCCGGGCTCGAGCACGCGCGCGATGCCATCGAGCCCGGTGAAGATCTGCGACGCCATATAGAGATAAGGATTGGCCGCAGGCTCCCCGACCCGGTTCTCGAGCCGAACGGCGTCCTCGCCTGCGGCGCCCAGCACCCTCACCATGACGCCGCGGTTATCGCGACCCCAGATCGCCCGGTCGGGAGCGAGCGAATAGCCGCGATAGCGCTTGTAGCCGTTGATGGTGGGCGTGGTGAAGGCGGCCGCCGCGCGCGCGTGCGCGAGCAGCCCGGCGAGAAAACCGCGGCCCGCAGGCGACAGCAGCTCATTATCCCGCGCGGCGAAGGCATTCGCATTGGAGCGCCGGTCGATCAGCGACTGGTGCAGATGCCAGCCGCTCGACATGACATTCGCGACCTTCGGCCGGCACATGAAGCTCGCGTGATAGCCCTGCCGCCGGCAGATCTGCTTCACGGCACTACGAAACAGCATCATGCCATCCGCCGGCACAAGTCCGTTCTGTGGTCGAAAGGTGAACTCGCACTGGCTTGGACCAAGCTCGATCTCGACCGAGCGCAGCGGCAATCCGAGCGCGATGACGTCGCGACGCAGATGCTCGACAATCGGCTCCATCTGGTCGAAACGGGTCTCGGTGAGATAGGCGTAGCCTTGGGAGAGCAGGCTCACCTCGGGCGCAGCACCAGGCCAGGTGGCGTCGTCCGGATCGAGGCGCGGATTTTCGAGCTTGAAGACATGAAACTCGACTTCGAGCCCTGCACGGTAATCAAACCCGGTATCGGCAAGCTTTGCCAACGCATGCCGATAGAGCGCACGGGTCGAAAACGGCACCGGGCGGCCATTCCCGAAATACATGTCGCACAGCATCCAGCCCGTGCGCGGCGCCCATGGCAGCACACGGAACGTCGAGGGATCGGCGACCATGAGAAAATCGCCGGCGCCTTCCATCTCCGGCATGCCGAATCCGCCGCCGGGGGTGAAGACGGGAAACACGGTCTTGTGCGCGGTGTCCTTGGCAAGGAGCGTGGTGGTGATGGAGCAGCCGTTGCGCATGGCATGCGCGGCCTCGCCGGCCATCACGGTCTTGCCGCGCAGGATGCCGTGCTGGTCGGCAAACGACAGACGCACGACTTCCAGCGCGTTCTGCTCGATCGATCTGTCGACGTCGGCCGCTGCAGCGAACTGTTCGTCGCTCCACAGGCCATGGCGCTCGACGAAGCTGCGCGCAGTCCGCTCCTGGGAAGACGACACGGAGATTTACCTCAGTGCAGGCTCGTCGCCTTGTCCTGCAAGTTCGCGAGGAGATCGCTCGAGCCCTGAACGGCAAGGCGCTGGTGATAGAAGCGAAGCCCGTATGCGCCGCCGAGCTCCTCTCCCGCCCCGGCGCGACCGGGCCCGCCGTGATTACATTGCGGCATGACAATGCCATGGCCCGTGTGCGCAGCCGCAATGGCGGGATCGACGGCGAGGATGCGTCCGTGGCCGGGGCCGAGCTCGCTCACCATGCGCAGCAAAAATGCAGGCTCGTCGGCGTAGACGGATGCCACCAGCGAGCCCCCTCCCCGCGCAATCAGCACGCTCGCCTCCCCCTCATCGCGATAAGCCACGAGGGTCGCTGCCGGACCAAACACTTCGACCTCGTGCACCGCGCGCGCGCTCCCCGCATCCTTTGCCCGCAGCAAGGTTGGCGCAACGAATGCCGCTTTGTTTCCATCGATCCCGTCGAGGACGGGCGCCTCCTCGCCGCCGCACAGGATCGACGCCTCCCTTGCCAGCTGCCGGATGCCCTCGAACGCGGCCGCTTGCTGGGCTCGCGTCACCAGGGGTCCCATGCGGGTGGCTGCGTCGCGCGGGTCGCCGACTTTCACATTCTTGAGCTTCCCGGCAAGTGCATCCGCGACCGCATCCACCTGGTCAATCGGAACAAAGATACGGCGGATCGCGGTGCACTTCTGCCCGGCCTTGACCGTCATCTCGCGCACCACCTCCCGCAGGAAGGCGTCGTGCGCCGCGCTCCCGGACGGGGTGCCGGGCGCGAGCACGGCGGCATTGATGCTGTCGGCCTCGATGTTCACCGGCACGCTTTTGCCCACCACATTGGCATGGCCGCGCACCCGCGCGGCCGTGTCGGCGGAACCGGTAAAGGCGATGACATCGTCCGATTTAAGGACGGCAAGCAGGCCACCAGCGCCGCCGCAAAGGAGGCTCAGTGCGCCCTCGGGCAGCACCCGGGCCGCGATCACGTCCCTGACCATGGCGTGCGCAAGCAGTGCAGTCGCGGACGCGGGCTTGGCCAGCACCGGGACGCCTGCGAGGAGCGAGACCGCCGCCTTCTCCCACAATCCCCAGCTTGGGAAGTTGAACGCATTGATGTGGATGGCTATACCGCGTCGCGGCACCATCAGATGGATCGCCTGATAATTCTCCGCTTTGGCCAGCCGCACCGGCTTTTCGTCGAGCAGCATGCGCGCATCGCCGAGACTGGCGCCGACGCGGGCGTAATATTTCAGGGTGCCGATGCCGCCGTCGATGTCAATCGCCGCATCCGTTTTGGTGTTGCCGGAATTGGCAATCGCGATCTCCTCGTAGCGGGCGCGGTTGGCGGAGAGGACGTCGGCCAGCGCGCCGACGAGCTTTCCCCGCTGCGCATAGCTCATTTCGCGCAGGCCGCCCTGCCCGTGCCTGCGCGCGAAGTCGAGCGCGGCTGCGAGATCGAGGCCTTTGGCGGAAACGGTCGCAAGCTCGTCGCCCTTGACCGGATCGTATAGCCGCGTCTCGACCACCTCGCCGCCCGCCCAGCGGCCGCACAAGTAGCTTTCGAGTGCTTCTGGCATGGCAAGCATTCTCCAATCGAGCAACGCAGACGGTCAACTTTCCCCTGAGAGATCTTTCAAAACAGATTGACCGAGCTTGTCTCCGGATGTCCATCACTCGGCATCAAAGTCGCCTGCTTTGGTCACCGGCTCGGGCCGCGCTTGGCGAGCATGTGGCCGCAGCCGGCCTTGTTGGCCCAGTACTCCCAGGCGCGCCAAGTTTCCGTCGAATACGGACTATAGCCGCGGTTGCGGGCGTCGATCTCGCCCTGGGAGAGGTACTTGACCTCGCCGCCCAACTGCCTGGCACGTAGAAGCGCGCGCGCGTTCCGCGGCAGATAGACCGACATCCGCACCACCTCGATGAGCGACCGGCCGGCCGAGGCAAAGCCGTGCCCGCGCATCAGCGCTACGCTGTTCGCGCCCAGGCATTTGGCGAGATCGCGGCCCTGGTCCATGTTGGTGACGAGGAGATTGGTGTCGCCGAACCTGTCGGCGATATCCCACACCGGCACGTTCGCTCCGATGAAGCTGCCTGAGTGAATGACCGGGCGCAGCGGCATTGCCTGCGCAATGCCGAACGGCAGGATGTCCTCGGCGTGGGCGTGCACGACGGCATGAATGTCGGGACGCGCTTCCAGAATCGCGGCGTGAATGAAGCGCTCGAGATAGAGTGCGCGCTTCTCCTCGTGCACCGGCTGCCCATCGAGCCCCAGCTCGACGATATCGTCGCGCTCGACCAGCTCGGGGGAGACCGAGCGCGAGATGAAAAAATGCCTGGGATTGTCGGGATGACGCACGCTGATATGACCATAGGCGTCCACCACGTCCTCGCGCGCGAGGATGCGGTTGGCCACGACCAGGTCTGCGATGATGCTGTCGAGGGTGCTCATGCTGCGGCTCCGTAAGAAACAAGTGGCCCGCGTTGAGCGCAAGCGAAACGCGGGGAACCCCGAGCTTCGCGATGCGAAACCCGGGCTACGAGGTTTCGACGCTAAAACGTCGGAACGAAGAGATCATCCACAGGAACGGGCGCGGCGATCAATGACTGGTCCTTAAGATAGGTAATAAAGGCTTCGAGCGTCGGGCGGTTGGCTTCGACACCGTAGGGCCAGGGATCGCCGCCGAACATCTCGTAGATTTCGTCAATGTCGCGCATCAGCCACGGCGTCATGTAGCGAAGCGCACGCAGGTTGAGCATCTTGTCAAGCGCGATCTTCTTGGCCTCGCAGAATGCCTTGTAGAGGCTCGTCGCCACGAACGGATATTTCTCGTAGACCTGCTTGCGGATGGCCACGAGATGCATGATGGGATAGATCCTGGTGCGCTTGTAGTATTCCTTCTCGAGCTCAACATAGTTCGGAAACAGTCGCACGACGTCGGGGTTGGTGCGGATTGCCTCCGGCAGGCTCGTCCCCAGCGTCGCATCGACCACGCGTTCCTCGATGAGATCGCTCATCGACTTGCCGGAACGGTTTTCCTCGATCGGGATGGGATCGAGCAGCGGCAGCACGGTCGGACTGCCGTGCGCGCCGGCGGTGTTCATTGCACCCTGCACCCAGTGCACCTTGCGAAGGTTCACGCCGTATTCGTGCTGCAGCAGCCCGTTGATGTAGATGGCCGCGGACATGGTCCACAGCGGCACACCCACGCGCTTGCCTTCGAGATCCTTGGGCGTCTTGATGCCGGCCTTGCGGTGAACGGCGATGAACCCGTGGCGGAAGGCGCGCGAGGGAAACACCGGGATGGCGACGAACGGACATTGCCTGTTGGCAAAGCGCTGCACGAACTCCGAACTCGAATACTCCGCGACATCGAACTCCTCGCCGCCGGACATGCGATCGAAAATGGGCCGCGGTTGATCGATGGCAATGAAATTGAGGTCGATGCCGTCAACCTTGACCTCACCGGTATAGAGCGGCTGCATCCGGTCATAGAGCCCGCACGCAAACGAAAGCTGCAACCTCGCCATTGATCGATTTTCCCGGTCCTGCGATGCGCGGGCAGGCTTAGCATGGCGCCTCGGCCGCGGAAAACCCCGTAGAGAGCGCGAGGCCCGCTGCAATTGCAACGACCAAACGGTGTCAATAGACTGAACGTCAGGTGCTGCAATGCACGCATCCCTCCAGGGGACCTTGCGAAGGTGACATATGAACGAGCTGGTCTCGGATCTCCCGCACCCGAAAATGCTGCTCGATCCCTATGCCGCCTGGGCGGTGAACGAGAACGTGCCCATCACCGAGGACTTCGGGGTAGATCTCCTCAAGGTTCCGACCGCGCCGTGGCCGCGCTTCGGCACCGACGGCGCGCTTGTGCACCTCAAGGGGCGCGGCGACTTCGTCTCGATCTTCGTGCTCGATCTGGCCCCTGGGGCGAAATCGGCGCCGCAAAAGCACTTGTTCGAGGAGGTCGTCTACGTGCTGTCCGGGCACGGCAACACCGCCATTGAGACCAGCGACGGGCGCAAGCACAGCTTCGAATGGGGGCCCAAGAGCCTGTTCGCGCTCCCGCTCAACGCCCGCTATCTGCACTTCAACTCCAGCGGCCGCGAGCGGGCGCGACTTGCCTCCACCAACAATCTCGCGCTCATGCTCAATCTTTTTCACAGCGAAGCGTTCGTGTTCGACAATGCGCACGAATTCCCCGAACGGCAAGGCGCCGCAAAGTATTTCAGCGGCGAAGGCGAGTTCATCCCGGTGCGCCCAGGCCGCAACATGTGGGAAACCAATTTCGTCCCCGACCTCGCCGGCTTCGAGCTCAAGACATGGGAGCAGCGCGGCGCCGGCGGCTCCAACATGATGTTCATCCTGGCCGACGGCACCATGCATGCGCACACCTCGCAGATGCCGGTCGGCACCTACAAGAAGGCGCACCGTCACGGACCCGATTTCCATGTCTTTGCCGTGACCGGACACGGCTTTTCGCTGCTGTGGTACGAGGAAGATAAGGATTTCGTGCGCATTGACTGGCAGCACGGCTGGGTGTTCGCGCCCCCGGACCAGATGTTTCACCAGCATTTCAATACGGCGGCGGATCCCGCGCGCTATCTCGCCGTCGCCTTCGGCAGCCTGCGCTATCCCTTCACCACCGACAAGCGCCGCGTCTTCATGGGCATGGACGTGAGCGTGAAGGATGGCGGCTGCCAGATCGAGTACGAGCATCAGGACCCGCGCATCCACCGCATCTATCTCGAGGAGCTGCGCAAGCACGGCGTGAAATCGGGAATGGCCAGGTTCATCGACGAACGGGCGGATGCAGGGGCGACCGCCTGACAGCTCGATGCACGATCTCGAATTCGAGCACCTTCACGTCAGTGCGCAAGACAGCGCGGTCAACGAGGTCGCGTGGGCCGCCGACAATGTCGAGCTCACGACTGTGGGCATCGATATTGGCTCCTCGACGTCGCACCTGATGTTCGCGCGCGTCCACCTGCAGCGGCTGTCGGCCGCGCTCTCGAGCCGCTTTGTGGTGGTGGCGCGGAAAATCCTGTGGCAGTCGCCGATCCTGCTCACGCCCTACCGCAGCGACTACACCATCGACGTCGATGAGCTGGCGGGCTTCATCGGCGGCTGCTACGCCTATGCCGGCATCGCGCGCGAGAAGGTCGACAGCGGCGCCGTCATTCTCACCGGCGAGGCGCTCAAGCGCCACAACGCGCGGGCCATCGCCGACCTGTTCTCAGAGGAGGCCGGCGAGTTCGTCTGCGCCTCGGCCGGCCATCACATGGAATGTCAGATGGCGGCGCACGGCTCGGGGGCGGTCGCGCTCTCGCGCGGCCGCGATGCGGTCTTGCTCAACGTCGATATCGGCGGCGGCACCACCAAATTCGCCCTCATCGAGCACGGGCGCATCCTCGCCACCTGCGCCATCGCGGCTGGCGGCCGTCTCATCGTGGAGGATGAGGCCGGACGGTTGACGCGCGTCGAGCCCCCGGCGCAGGAGATCGCGCGCGAGCTTGGCATTGAGCTTCGCGTCGGCGAGCCGCTTGCGCCGGCGGCCCGCAAGCGCATCGCGTCGCGCATGGCGCGCATGATCATGGGGCTCATCGACCTGCGGGCCCCCGGCGAGCTCGCGCGCCGGCTCCTCGCCACCGAGCCATGGCCTGCGGAGCTTGCCAACAAAGGCGTGGACGGCATGACGTTTTCCGGGGGGGTCGCCGAATATCTCTACAGGCGCGAAACGCGCCGCTTCGGCGACCTCGGCGCCGAGCTCGCGGACGAATTGCGCCACGCGCTCGCTCACCGCCGCGATCTGCCGCCGGTATGGGATCCGGGCCAGGGCATCCGCGCGACCGTGATCGGCGCTGCGCAATTCTCCGTCCAGATCAGCGGCAACACCATCCTGATCGCCGATCCGGACAAGCTGCCGCTGCAGAATCTGCCGGTCCTGGCGTGCCGCTTTGCGCTCGGTGACGAGATCGCCGCCGACGTCGTCGCAGACGAAGTGCGCGCCGCGCTCGCGCGCGCCGATCTCGCGGAAGGGGAAAGCCCGGTCGTGCTGTCGTTTCCCTGGCGCGGCGACCCCTCGCATAGGCGCCTTTACGCGGTGGCGGCCGGCATCTGTGCCGCGTTGCCGCGCACATTGGAGGAAGAGATGCCGCTGGTGCTGCTGATCGACGGGGACGTCGGCAAGAGCATCGGCCGCATCATGCTGCACGAGATCGCACCGCGCGCCGACGTCATCGCGATCGACGGCGTTGCGCTCAAGGAGCTCGATTACGTCGACATCGGCAGCGTGATCGAGCCCACCAATGTGGTGCCCATCATCATCAAGTCGCTCTTGTTCAAGTAACAGCCGGCAGCCGACACGGCAGGGCGTCCGCCTAGAACGGGAACGGCACCATCCGCACCAGGAAGGCCATGACATCGCCGCCGATATCGACGATGCCATCGATGATCTGATTGGGGACCTCGTTGTCGCCGAACAGCTCGAACAAGGGGGCCTGCATCTCCTCGGCGCCCCCCGCAGCCGGCAGCATCCCCAGTGCGACAATGGCCGTCGCGCCGGCGATCAGAGCCCACCTCGTGACCGCAGCACGCACCGCGCCTGCTCCCTCCGCTCCCGCGAATCCAACAGGGACTCTGACGCGCGAACTAGCGCAGCATTATGGCGCCAGACCGGCGAGAGCGCGCTCGTAATGCGAGAGATCGAGGTACCGCTCGGGAGGCGGCGGCACGCCGCCCCAGTCGCCGTGCAGCTCGGCGCGCAGCTTGAGCACGTTCTTGAAGCCCGCCATGTCGACCTTCGCGTCGGGCATGAACCCGCCGCGGGGCGCGGCGATTGTCGCATAACAGCGCTCCGCCATGTCCTTCGAGATGTCGAGGCCGCCCGCGAGCAGCGCAATCGCCTCGTTCCTGTTCGAGGGGTGCAAGACGAAACGCAGCCCCTCGACATAGGCCTGGATGTAGCGCGTGAGCGTATCGCCGTTGTCGCTCGCCCATGCACGCAGGACGAAGCCTGTCGTCGAGAGATAGGGACCGATCACGTCCACCGCCGTCGCAAGCTTTTTGAGCCCGGCCTCCTGCGCCTGCAGTGTGAACGGCAGGTTCAGCATTGCGGCAGCGATGCTCTTGTCGGTCGTCATCGCTTGCAGCCGGAAGCGGGTGGCGCCGACTGGCTTGACGGTGATCTCGTCCAGCCCGATGCGGTTGAGCCGCAGCATCTGATAAAGCTGGAAGGCGAACGCGGTATCGGGCGCATCGACCACCACGGTCTTGCCGCGCAGATCCGCATACCTTCTCACCTCGGGCTGCACGATCAGATCATTCCAGCCGTTGTCGCCGCCCAGCACGACGACGACATCGACCTTGGCATGCTCGGCCATGGCAATGGCGTTGTCGACCGCGGTGTGGACGATCTGATAGCGGCCTTGCGCCAGGCCGTCGCGCAGCTCCTGCGAGCCGGGCGCGATGCGCTGGTCCACGGCAAGGCCGTGCCCGGCAAAGAAGCCTTTCTGCTGCGCGGCGAACAGCGGGAGATTCTGCACGCCCTGGAAGACCATGGTCGTCACGTGAGTCTGTGCGTGCGCGGCCGGCCCGAAAGCCGCCAATGTCAGAACGGATAACACGGCCATGATGCACAGCCGCGCGATCGATCGCGTCATTTCATCCATCCCCCACCGCTCATCCATCCCCCACCGCCCGCCCGGAACTACCTGCATGCCGCGACATTGTAGCTCCCATAGAAGACCGTGCAATTCGGACGATTGTCGGCCTGCCCGCTGATTGCCGCTCATGCCCTCCATTTCACCCGGATTTCGACCACCCCGGCCGAGCCCGCAGCCCAAAGCTTTGGGTCCCATCGCCTTGCTCAAGGCGCTGCGAAGAAATCCGCTGGAGTGCTGGACCAAGGCGCATTTCGAAGAGCCGATCGTTTTGGGAGGCTTCCCGTTCGGACGGGTTGCGGTGGTGAACGAGCCGGCGGCGATCCGCAAGGTGCTGGTCGAGAATTCCCATGACTATCGCAAGAGCGCGCTCGAGCGGCGCATCCTGTCGCCACGCCTGCGCAACGGACTGGTCGCGGTCGATGCCGAGCAATGGTCGGTGCAGCGGCGCACGCTTGCTCCGTTGTTCACCCGCAAGGCGCTATCGCAGCTCGCCCCGGCGATGGTGGACGCAGCTGCCGCGCTGGTTGCGCGCTGGCGAGACCGCCCGCAGGGCAGCCTCCTCGATGTGAAGACCGAGATGAGCGCGCTGGCGCTTGACGGCCTCGTGCGCAGCATTTTCCACGAGGGCATCGCCGGCGATGCACAGGCCATGCGCACGGCGATGGTGACATTCTTTGAGAGCGCCGGACACATCGATCCGTTCGACGTCATCGGGCTCCCCGATTTCATTCCGCGCATCACCCGATGGCGGGTGCGCGCGCTGCTGCGCTCCTTCGATGCGGCGCTCGATGCCACCATCGCGCAGCGCCGTCGCGGGCTCAATGCGCGTGCGACCGCCGCCGCGTGCGACATGCTCGGGATCATGCTTGCCGCCCGCGATCCGGAAACCGGAAGGCGCCTGAGCGAAGCGGAACTGAAAGGCAACGTTCTGACCTTCATCTTCGCCGGACAGGAGACCACGTCAACGGCACTGACATGGGCGCTTTATCTGTTATCCCAGTCGCCGGAATGGGCAGCGCGCATCACCGCGGAAAGCGAGCGCGCGCACGCCGCCCGAGGCGAAGAGCCCATCGCGCAGCTGCCCGAAACCCGCGCCGTGCTCGACGAGGCGATGCGACTCTACCCGCCCATCGTTGGCATTACCCGGACCGCAACCAAAGAGGGCGAGCTCGCGGGATGCGCAATCGCGCGCGGCACCATGGTTGTTGTCGCTCCCTATGTGCTGCACCGGCATGTCCGCTTGTGGGATGATCCGGACCGCTTCGATCCGGGCCGCTTTCTCGACGGCAATGGACGCAAAATCGATCGCTATTCCTATCTGCCCTTCGGCGTGGGACCGCGCATGTGCATCGGCGCGGGGTTCGCCCTGCAGGAGGCGACCCTTGTGCTGGCGGCCATCATGCGCAATTTCGTGCTCGCGCTGGCGCCGGGTCAATCGGTCTGGCCGCAGCAAAGGCTCACGCTGCGGCCGCGCTGTCCCCTGATGATGGCGGTCACGCCGCGCAAATGACTCTCAATCGCATGCGATCACAATGGCTCCGATGGGACTGCGAATTTGTTTTGTCAAAATGCAAGTTGCTGATACGGATCCTCGCGTATGGCGCGTGCACTCTCTCGGGTTCGTTCTGCCAAGATTATCGGCCCGTCCGTGAGCGCGTGTCCCGGCGTCTCGTCGCGTTATTTTCGTGGCGGTATCTGGATCAGCTCTGCGAGCTGTCTCTGGCCGAGCGGAGCGCTGATGAATTTCAGATCCATGGCGTCGGGAATGATGAGATCAAGCCCGGTGATCTCGTCGGGCGAGATCGCCGATTTGGGAAAGAATTGATCGCGGATACGCATCGCCTTTGCCAGCGTGATCCCGGCGAACTCCGCGTATACATTCAACGCCGCGGAATCGGCATACAGCCAGTCTATGGTCTCCCGATAACCCGCAAGATAGCGCTCGATAGCGTCCTTGCGGCTCGACAGCACCGGTGCCGTGGTGACGAGAACGCGCACCGTCTGCCCCTTGAACAGCGTGTCGTTGCCGGTCGCGATCTGCCGGATCTCGTTCCTGTCGAGCTGATCGAGCGCAAAGGGCGGCGCTGCCCACCCCACATCCACCTGCCCCGACATGACGGCAGTCAGCGTTGCAGCCGGCCCGCCGGTGGCCGTCGCCCTGGCATGCGGCACGAGCTGCTTGATGAATGCGGTGACCACGCCATGCGTCGAGGAGCCGTTGGTGGAATAGGCAATCGTCCTGCCGTCGGCGTCCTGCAGCGTCCTGATGGGCGAGTCCGCTTTCACGTACCAGAACAGGTCGCCGGCGCCCTTCGTCTCATTTCCGATGATGCGCACCGGCGCGCCTTTCGAATAGGCGCTCAGAACTCCCATGATCCCGACCCCGACCGCGATGTCGGCGCTGCCGGCAATCGCCGCCTGCTGCGTCTCGCCGCTGCCCTGGGTGTAGAGGATTTCAAGATTGAGCCCATGCTTTTTGAAGATACCGGCACCGTGGCCCACCTCGGAGAAGCAGGTATTCCACAGGCCGCGCTGCCCGATCGCAAGCCGCAGCGTGTCCTCGGCGAGCGCAGTACACGTCATCGCAAGTGCCACGACAATGCCGAAGGCAAGGCGCACGCCGTTTTTCATGCGAAAAAAGCACCTCGTCCGAATTCCCGCCAGCCGCGACGGAATCATATCGCGAGGATCATAGCAACCCGCTAGCGGTGCGCTCCGACCAACCGGTTGCCCACGGGGATGCGGCGCATGCTGGCGGTGACAGCCCAGCTGAGCATGAGCGTACCCGTGAACACGATCGCGGCTTTTGCAGCGGCGAACATCGCGACCCCGAGCAGGATGTATTGCAGCCAGGTTATGAACGGATAGTGGACGAGATAGATGCCATAGGCGCTCTCTGAAAGATCGTCGATCCACGGCCGGCGCATCGTGCCGAAGCGCAGGCACACCGCCATCCAGCCCAGACAAGCGCTCGCGGCGCACAGCGCGAAGCCGAGGTCGGCAATGAGCTCGAGGCCGGGCTCCCCCGGTGCCTGTCCGTTGACGGTCAGCGCAGTGGGAATGATCCACAGCGCAAAGCCGCCGACTGCACAGGCAAGCCAGATGGCCCAGCGCCGTGCCAAAGGACCATCCGGGCGCAGGATGCCTCGCTCGAGCCCATGTGTCCCGAGAGCGACACCGGCGAAGAAATAGACGACGTAAACCAGGGCAAAGCTTGGCTGAAAGGCGAACGGGCCGAGCTGAACCCAGTCCCAGGGCTTGAAGACGGCGGCCGAAGGAATGTAGAGGAGCGCGGAAACAGTTGCCAAAGCGAGCAAATATGCGCCGGGACTGGCAGCCGCCCGGCTCGATATCCTGCCGAGAGATTCGATCAGGCGGGGCGCAAGGGCGTACAGCAAAGCAGCCGCGCAGTTGAGCGCCAGCAAGAACCACAGAAACCAGAGCGGTCCGCACGGCCAGAAGGGCAATGCAGCCCAATGCGCCCAGTACGCGGACAAGCCCGGATCGACTGCCCTGATGCGGTAGACCGGATAGAGCGCGACCGGGATCAGAAAGAACACACCCAGCAGGAACGGCACGCCCAGGCGCAAAAAACGGTCGTGAAGAAAAAGCTTTCCTCCCTTGCGCACGAGACTTGGCCAGACGAACAGGCCGGAGAGCAAGAACATCAACTGCATCAGGTAGACGTATGTGAAGGCAGAGAACAGATCGAACCCGAACCAGCGCTCGTTATCGAGGATCGGAATCGCTCTCCACCAGTAGGGCGGGCTGTCGAACGGCGGCGGTGAAGCGGGCTGCGAGCCCAGATAGGCAAGCACCGAATGAAACGCCAGGACGAGCAGGATGACGAACGCTCGCAGGTTGCTGAGCGCCAGATTCGGCTCATGCACGCGTCGCAATTTTCCGGGTCCTGCGGATCGCGCAGGATATGACGGCACCAGGCCTGCCTGGCGCGTCTGGTCTCCTGCCTCCGGGTGGGAACTTGCGGTTGTCACGCAGTTACCTCAAGGGGACGGAAATCCGCAGCGGGCAAGTTGGTTCCGCTGCGCCCTCTGCAGATCGCGGCGACGATCCGGAACGGCGGCCTTGCGCGCGCATTGAAGATCAGAACCGGAGAGCCGCCATGAAAATCGGGATTGTCGGAACCGGCAACGTTGGCTGCGCCTGCGCCATGGCTGCCGTCTGCCGCGGCAGCGCGCGTGAAATCGTTCTGATCAACCGCACCCGGAAGACCGCGGAAGCGGTCGCCGCCGACATCCGCTACGGCGTGCCGCTGGGTCGCAAAGTCGACATAACAGATGGCGACTATGACGCCTTGAAAGGAGCAGGCGTCGTGCTCGTTACGTCCGGCGTGAATGAAAAAGCCGGCGGCGCGACCGACCGCAATGACCCGCAGGGCCGCCTCAAGCTTCTCGACAGGAATGCGGGCATCTACCGCGACATAGTGCCGAGGATTTTGGATGCCGAGCCGAGCGCCGTGTTGCTCGTGGTGACGGACCCGCCCGATGCGCTCGCTGACATCGCGCGGCAGACGAGCGCGCGGGCGGCGGTGCTGAGCGCCGGCACCTGCCTCGACAGCCAGCGCTTCCGTGTTCACCTCGGCAAGCACTTCGGCGTCGATCCGGCCCACGTGGAAGCCCAGGTGATCGGCGATCACGGCACCTCGCAGGTCTTCCTGTGGTCGTCGGCTCGCATCGGGGGCGTCCCGGTGCGGACGCTTGCGGAGCAGCGCGGCGAGCGGCTGAGCGAGCTGCGCGAGAAGATCGAGAAGGACGTCCGTTACGCCAACATCACCATCATCGAAGGCCACGGCGCCAGCCAGTACGGCATCGGCATCGTTTCGGCCCGGATTGCCGAGATGGTGCTCAACGACGAGCGCGCGGTCGTCCCGATCGGCAGCTTCCAGAAAAGGTTCGGAGTGACGCTGTCGTTGCCGAGCGTGGTGGGCCGCCGCGGTGTCATCGAGGTGCTGGAGCCCGACCTCTCCGACGAGGAGCAACGTGGCCTCGAGAAGAGCGCAGACGTGCTGCGCGCCGCTCTCAATCGTGTCGGCTAGGAATAATGCCTGACCTCACCAGCTGACGGCCGACCCTGTCGTAGCGTCGGCGTTGAGATCGAGGGGTAGCACGGCAACGCGGACCGCGTCAGGCGAGATCCACCGCGAAGCGTTTGAGATCGGCGAGCGAGCAATAGCTCAGGGCGCCTTCGTGCGTAGCGCGCAGGACCACGCGCGGTGCCTGGCCTGCTTCCAATGCCTCCTGCCAGCGCGGTGCGCACAGGCACCAGCGGTCGCCGGCCTTGAGGCCGGGAAAGCCGAACTCCGGCATGGGCGTGGAAAGATCGTTGCCGCAGGACTTGGAGAACGCAAGAAACGCGGCAGTCATGACCGCGCAAACCGTGTGGCTGCCCACATCCTCCCGCCCGGTGTCGCAGCAGCCATCTCGAAAGAACCCCGTCATCGGGCTGATCGAGCAGACTTCGAGCCGCTCACCGAGCACATTGCGGGAGGAGTTCGGCCGCCCACCTCCATTACCGCTGGTATCCCTGAGCATTGCCGCCTCCATGCATTCCGTCGCCGACGCGTGAGCCGTGGACCAAGCGTGGCGCGAGGATACCACATTAAGCCCTGGCTGTGGGCCGTGGACCGCCCCTTGCAGCCCCTTACAGGGGCGGTATTAGATTGAGATCGAGTTTTGACATGAGCCACGATCACACGCATCCGCTTGCGTCCGACACCGAGCGCCCGCGCCCGCCGCTCCGGCGCCGCCTGCCTATGGCAGCCTACGAGCCTCCCCCGCAATATTCCGAATTCCTGCAGCGCATGCTTGCGCGGGCGCGGCACTCGCTCACCGAGGAATTCCGCGGCATCACCGCCGACGGAACCGCCCGGCCCGGCCTGTTCCCGGTGCGCAAGACCGGGGTCTCGCTCGAGCCCATTTTGCGGGCAGCACGCGATTTCCTGGCGACGCTCGATGCGCGACAGCAGCGCCAGGTCGCGTTCGACATCGAAAGCGACGCCTGGCGCTCGTGGTCCAATGTGCATCCGTTCCTGATGCGCCACGGGGTGGGCCTGCACGAGCTCGCTGCCGCGCCGCGCCGGGCCGCGCTGGCGCTGGTGAGCAGCGCGTTGAGCGCCAGCGGTTTCGAGACTGCGCGCAACGTCATGAAGCTCAACGAGCATGCCCGTGAGCTCACCGGCCTCGCCGAGGAATACGGCGAGTGGTACTATTGGCTGAGCATCTTCGGCACGCCGTCGGCGGCCGAGCCATGGGGCTGGCAGCTCGACGGCCACCACCTGATCATCAACTGCTTCATGCTCGGCGATCAGCTGGTACTCACCCCGCAGTTCATGGGCTCCGAGCCTGTGCTCGCGGAGTGGGGCAAGTACGCAGGCACCCACGTGTTCCGCGCCGAGGAGCACGTGGGTCTCGTCATGATGCGGGGACTGAGCCCCGAGCAGCAGGCCAAGGCGATCATCGGCACGCGCCTGCCGGGCGAGGTGCTCACCGCCGCCTACAACGACAACGTCCGCATGCCCCACGAAGGCATCCGCTATGACGAGCTCGGTTCGGAGCAGCAGGGCGTGCTGCGCGATCTGATCGGCGTCTATCTCAATCGCCTGCGTCCCGGCCATGCGGAAATCCGGCTCGAGGAGGCATTCGATCACCTGCGCGACACGCACTTTTCCTGGATCGGCGCGCACGACGATCATGGCCCCTTCTACTACCGCATCTACAGCCCGGTCGTGCTCATCGAGTTCGACCACCAGCCCGGGATCGTCTATGCCAACGACGAGCCCACGCGCGATCATATCCACACGGTGGTGCGCACCCCGAACGGCAACGACTACGGCAAGGACCTGCTGCGCCAGCACTACGCCCGGCACGATCACTCCCATCCGAGGAGCGCGCACCGCCTGGGCAAGGAGTGATGCGACCGCGCCGGCCAGGGGGTGATCGCATATTGCGGAATTCTGCGGCAAACTCGATCTGATACCTCCCCAGAAAGGGGAGCACAGGCGGCCTTCGGCCGCCGTTCTTGCTCTTAAAACGCCCGACGCGAAGCGGCGGCTACGCGCCGAACGAAGTGAGGCGGTCGGGTGGGGTGAAGTTTGCGACATTTGCGACACCGCGAGATGGATGCGTTTCAAAACTCCCCACCCGGCCTCGCTTCGCTCGGCCACCCTCCCCTGCGGGGAGGGATGGTCATTCGGACCGCGCGACTGCTCCTTCCGCTGCGCTCCCGGCGGTTTTCTTCAAGTCTTCGCGCACGAGATCGATGTGGTTGCGCAGCATGTAGAGCATGCTGGCGTAGGCGACCGGCACTCGGAGACGGTTTGCCTGCTCGCTCAGGCGGTCAAGCTGCGCAATCATTCCGCGCGGATCGCGCCCGGCTTTGCCGGCGCCGGTCATCTCGTCCTCCAGGAATCTAAGCTCTCCGTACATGCGCAAAATCTTGGAACGCATCACCCAGTCGTAAAGGCGCGGCAGCAATCGTGTCATCGGGTAGAGCAAGCCCAGGATCGGGATGAGCAGGATGAAGAGCTTGCCGATCAGCGCCGCCATCCAGAACGGGAAATAGTCGTGCAGGAACGGCAGGCCCGACTTGTAGAACCGCACCGCCTCGTCGCTGAGCGGGATGTCGACGGCCTGTGCAGCGGGGAAAGCGTTGGCGCGATGAAAAATATTCGGCCCGGAGTGGATCCTGGCTGCGGCATTGAGCAGGAGATACTGGAGCGCGGGATGCAGGTCGCTGCGCACCACCAGGCTGGCCCTGGTCGCGATCAGCACCACATCGGCCGGCGGCCGCTCGTTCGCCATGTCCAGTACGCCCCTGGGCACCACAACCTTGGTCAGAAAGGGAAACAGCGCAACAAAGGCGTCCGCATGCGGGAAGCCGGCAGGCGCGAGGCGCTCGTCGGCGAGAAGCTGCTGCACCACAGGCGATTCCCAGGATGTCATGATGAACGCCGCATCGAGCTTTCCTGCCAGAAGTTTGTCGGCAGCCTCGCGCGGCGCCAGCGCCAGCACTTCGCTGAATAACCCCTCCATCCGCGCGCGCTTGATGATCTCCAGGGAGAGCGCCCGTGTCCCGCTGCCTTGCGGCCCGATCGATATTCTCCGGCCGCGCAGAGCATCGACCCCTTCGGCCTGCACCTCGCGCTTCTGAACCACCAACAGTAGAAACTTAGCCCTTCGGCTTCCCGAATACCCGATGGAATGGGCTTAACTCGAATGGCAGCTTCCCCGTTGAGCGGTCCCGGGAACCTTCGGGGAAGCCATCGCCGAACTCGCGCCCACGGCCTTCCTAAGGCTTGGCGGGGCCTTCTAGGAGCCCCCCCTAGACCCGACTAGGCCGGGCTCCCGGCATTGAAGCCTGAGCCGTCCCCCACCGAAATCAGCCCGAAATGCTCGGGACAACAATCTGCAAAGCTCGCGCAACGTGACCAAACAGCCACAGAAAAACTCCGCCCAAAAGCTCCGCTCATGGCGTGTTTCGCTCATCCGCAGGCACGGCCAAGTCCTCGGCTTCGTCGATGCGCCGGATCGAGCATCTGCAGAGGCTGCGGCCGTAAAGGCGTTCAACCTCGATTATGCCCAGCGCAGCCGACTCGTGGTGCAAGAGCGCGAATAAATGCGCGCGAGGGAGATCCTAAAATGGGGAGATTAAAGTACGCTGCTTCTGTTGCTCTCATAACTCTGGGCACGACTGGCTTGCTGGCCGATCGGTCACTTGCGCTGCCGCTCCCGGACCTTCGAGAAAATCGGCCGATCGCCAAGGTGGCCGAAACACAATTGCCTCTGGAAGCCCCATCCAAAAGGCGAGCATCGTGTCACCGCTGGTGGCAATGGGAGGGAGCTCGTTGGGTCCGAAGCTGTTGGCCTGCTGGCTATGACCCGTGCCCGTACTCCAATGGCTGCAGCCCTCCAACGGCCCGCCACCCGTATTGGCGCCCTTGGGGAGGACCGCCCCCCTATAGGTATTGGTACTACTGACGGGTCGATGAATTGATCGCGCGGTGATCGGCCGAACGCCACGTTCAGCTACGCAATAGCCCCGAACGCTAGGTGCCGAACTTGTAGGTGAGCCCGAACTCGAGCAAGTGGTTATGGATCGGGCCGTTGTTGAGGTTGTTCCACGGGCCGCCCTCTACTAGTACGCCAGGACCCACGCCAGGCGTGAAGGTCGTGAAGCTCGGGATCTCGACGAAAAGATATTGCGCGCGAGCCGACCATCCCGAGGCGACTGCATATTCGAAGCCGGCGCCGATCGTCCAACCGGTGCGGGTATCCGTCTGGGCAAAACTTAGAAGAATTGGCTCTTCGATGTTTGAGGTGAAACTCTCAATCCTTACCCAGGCGGCACCACCGGTCACGTAGAGGAGCCACTTGTCCACAGCCCACCCGAACCTGCCCCGCAGAGTGCTGACCCAACGCTCGTTCGTCTGCCTAAAGGTGGTTACGCCGCCGGGGAACCCAACGGCGGCAGCGCCCAGGTCGAAAGCCTGACCGGAATTGTTGATGTTTGCCCAATCGGCCTCGATGCCGATCACCCACGCGCCGAACTGATAGTCGCAGCCGCCATAGACGCCACCGAGGAAGCCGCTCATGTCAAAGCTCGGTGTGAGTGCTGGGGTAATAGGCGCACGATTGCCGCCCAAACCGGCAGTTGATGCAGCGGTGGTGCCGAAGCCTTGATTACGGGCCCACTCATAACCGACCTGGCCACCGAGGTGGCAGCCGGTCCAGTTCGTGTACGCCACGGGGGCCACATATGCCGTCCGGCGTGGTACGGCGATGTCTGCCGCATTGGCAGTCACGCCCGCGCACAGCGCGGCGAGCGCAACTGTTCCAAGCAAGAGCTTTTTCATGTGGAACCCCCTGGTCCTCAGATTTTTGTTCAAATAGCCCTTTAACAGGTCATGAGCGCAGAGGATTAACACTTCCTTTTTCTCAAGAGCGCCGGACTCAGATTTTAGTGTTGTGCCCTTTTTGCAACTATCACGTCGCCCGCATGTTCCTCGATAATTCTAATGCCCGCTTCGGGTCAAAACCGGCTGAGGCTTAGGGCGAGTAATGTTTTCCAGTCCCGAAAGCGGACTTCCGATCTTGCTAGCACCCCGCACACTCCCCGGCGGGGTAACTTCTACGCAGCATCATCCTCTCGCAACCGCGGCCAGCCCGGCGCGTAGTAGCGCCCCATGCCCCGGCGGTTGGCCTTCTCGGCCCCCTGCGGATCCATGGGGTCCCACTCGTTAAGCGCCTGCCCCGGCTGGCCAAGCATTTCGTCCCGGGACCCTTCATTGTTGATTCCCATCGCGACGGTCAGCAGGAGCGATTCCAAAAAGTCCGGTGACGGCAGGCCCCGCCGGCGGAGATCCTGCTTCGATTCGATTTGCAGGCGGCCCTGTCTGTTTAACTCCGCCTCGACTGCGATCATCTGCGCACGCAATTCCTTGTCAGGCGGCAACGCCAGCAGATTCAAGTGCTCGCGCCAGACCGCGTACAGCTCCGCCTTGCGGTTGGCGCACTGGACTTGGGTATACCCCTCGGGCTTACCGCCAAACATGACGCCGATCACCGGACACTGATTATGCTGCAGGCGATTGTAGAGCGGCCCACCCATGCCGCCGGCGTCGATGAAGATATGCCGCGGCCGGTGCATCCGATACTCGAGCAGGATGCGGTTGAACAAACCTTCCGGGTCGACGTGCAGCCGCACGGCCGGCACGGTCCGGCAATCGAATCCGCGACGGAAGCTGATCACAGACTCATCGCCCTGCCAGCCAACATCGACACCCATGACCAGACCGTCAAACGCGGTGCTGGACGGCATGCGCACCATCGCGCCCTCGATCTGATCGCTCGGGAAGAATTGCATGGCGCCCTGGCGTGGAAACTGTGCCGTATAACGGCGCCGGACATAGTCGGAATCCTCACCATGAAAGGCGATGCTCTCCTCGATCTCCTTTCGAGAGGTGATCGGCACGTCGCGTGAATCGACGCGCAGTGTGAACCAGCGTTCGTGCTCGCGGCCCTCAAAAACTTCTCTGAAGCGACCAATGTTCGAAATTGGATTGCCAAAAACCGCAAAAATCTTTTCGGTGCTTTTGTCGGTGAGAGCGCCCTCCACGACCTCGAAAATCACATCCGCAATCGTGCTTGCCTCATCGAACACCACGATCAGGCGCTTGCCCTGATTATGCAAACCCGCGAACGACTGCGAGCTGCGCTCGGTCCAGGGAATCGCGTCGATGCGCCATTGCCGCTCATGCTCCGCGTCCGCACTTA
>Ga0306922_10000712_pt1 | contig 28523 bp, 23 predicted proteins | sample sta12Cox44000082_FD_203758 | JGI IMG/M metagenome (GOLD analysis project Ga0306922, IMG submission 203758) | Lab enrichment of tropical soil microbial communities from Luquillo Experimental Forest, Puerto Rico - statoxic.12C.oxic.44.000.082 (v2)... | ecosystem: Environmental > Terrestrial >... | reverse complement strand
CAGATAAAGCGCCGCCATGAGCTTGGCGATCTGGTCGTTGTTCTTTCCGTCCCCGTAACGATCATAGACGCGCCGGATGTCATGATTGCTTAAGACGTACACGGGCCAGCCGCCGGCCCCATCCACCGCGGCAATCTGGCGGCGGAACTCGACAGCCGAGAGTTTGTTCACCGTGGTGAACATGAGGTCCATCGGCATGTGCAGCTCATTTCCGTGCGCTCCATAGTAAGACTTCAGTTCGGTAATGTCCCGCGTCCAGGTCTCGCCGATCAGCACTGCTTTCGACTGGTCCGCGACCCGCCGCAACCGCTGCAACACATCGTGGATGCCGGGAAGCTTGGTGTTGTAAACGTCCTTTTCTTTGGGATCGCCGTAAGCGTTTTTCTCGTTGTCCATCACCGGGTTATCGCGGAGATCCGGATCCTCGAACAAAGTGTCCACCGCGTCCAGGCGGAATCCTGACACGCCGCGCCGGTACCACCAGCGGGTCACATCGAACATCGCTCGTTCGACCGCCGGATTTCTCCAGTTGAGATCCGGCTGCTCGGGATAAAAGTAGTGGTAATACCACTGGTTTGTCCGCGGATCGAATTTCCACGCCGGCCCGCCGAAGATCGACACCCAGTTGTTCGGCGGCTGGTTCTGTTTCGCAGAGTCCTTCCACACGTACCAGTCACGCTTCGGATTGGTGCGGGAGGAAGAGGACTCGATGAACCAGGGGTGCTTGTCGGAAGTGTGGTTCATGACGAAGTCGAGGATGATGCGAATATTCCGTTTCTTGGCTTCAGCGATCAGGCGGTCCATATCGGCGAGGGTTCCATACTCCGGATTCACGTTCTGGTAGTCGGACACGTCGTAGCCGAAATCGACTTGCGGAGACGGGAACATCGGAGTCAGCCAGATGGCGTCGACACCCAGCCAGTGGAGATAGTCGAGGCGAGCGTTGATGCCGTTCAGATCGCCAATACCGTCATTGTTGCTGTCGGCAAAACTTCGCGGATAGATTTCATAAAACACTGCGTGCTGCCACCAATGGTCGCCCTCCGCGTCGACAGACTCATTCGCGCCGTGCGCCGCCGCGAGTAGGAACCATCCTGCAAGCGTCGACAGAGCGCACGCGAGGATGGAGACCGCATGCCGTCCTGCCATGCCTCCATTGTCCGCCCGGGGCGACGGGCCATGCCAGAGCTTGTCCCCGGTTCGGCCGCGCCAGCCTCCCTCTCGTCCGGCTCGATATCCTTCACGTCACTACCATGGGAGTCAATATGCAGAAGCGGTGGGGTAACGTTCTCGGTGCTGGCTCAACTTCTCCTGTTCGATTACATATCGGACGGCGTGTTGCCGAAGCCGCAGCGAATACTGGGTGCGGGGCTGGGTTTAAGCCATCATCGAAATTCCAAGGCTCAATCCCCTGGCGCGATCGTACGTCAACACAGGGATAGACCTGTCATTGATTCGCGGAGTCTCCCCTCGGCGGAGTTTGTGACGAGGGCGAGGACGTCGAGCGTTTTCCCGCAGCCATTGACACGATCATCACGCAAAGAGGGCGCCCAACAAATTCCATGACGCTTCGCTCCTGTGCACATCCCGCAGCGCGACTCTACTCTTCGTCGTGCTGGGACGCCAGGCGCGTGACCACCGAGAGGTCTTCGAGCGTGGTGACGTCGCCCGTTACGGCGTTGCTGGTCACGATTTCACGCAGCAGGCGGCGCATGATTTTGCCGCTGCGGGTCTTTGGCAGCGCGTCGGTGAAGCGGATCTGCTCGGGCTTGGCAAAGCTGCCGATTTCGTGCGCCACCCACTTTCGTAAATCTTCCGCTAGCTCGTCGTGATTCCAATCGCCTTTCTTGAGGGTCACAAAGCACGCAACGGCCTGGCCGGTAATCTCGTGCGGCTTGCCAACAACGGCGGCTTCGGCCACGGCTGGGTGTCGCACCAGCGCCGATTCGAGCTCCATGGTGCTCAGCCGATGGCCGCTGACGTTCATGACATCGTCCACGCGGCCGAGGATCCAGTAGTAGCCGTCCTCGTCGCGGCGGGCGGCATCGCCGGTCATGTAGACGCCGGGAATGCGCTCCCAGTATTGCTGCCTGTAGCGTTCGGGATCGCGCCAGATGGTCCGCGCGATCCCCGGCCACGGGCGCCGGACAATCAGGAAGCCTTCGCGGTTGGCGGGCGCGGGTTGGCCTTCGAGATCCACCACGTCAGCCACCACGCCGGGCATGGGCAGTGTGCCCGAGCCCGGCTTCAGCGGCACAGCGCCGGGCATGGGGGCTATCATCATCCCGCCGGTCTCAGTCTGCCACCAGGTATCAACAATCGGGCAGCGCTCCTTGCCGATGGTTTTGTAATACCACTCCCAGGCCGCCGGATTGATCGGTTCACCGACTGAGCCGAGCAGGCGTAGGCTCGACATGTCGTGCGCATTCGGCCACTGGTCGCCGTGGCGGATAAAGGCGCGGATGGCGGTCGGCGAGGTGTAAAGGATGTTGACGCCGTGCTTCTCGATAAGCCGCCACATGCGGTCCGGCTGGGGGTAATCCGGCGAACCTTCATACATGACGCTGGTCGCGCCATTCGAGAGCGGACCATAGACGATGTAGCTGTGCCCAGTGACCCACCCGATATCGGCAGAACACCAGAAAGTGTCTTCCTCGCGCAGGTCGAAGACCCATTGCACGGTCATGTGGACGTGAATCAGATAGCCGGCGGTGGTGTGGACGATACCTTTGGGTTTGCCGGTGGTCCCCGAAGTGTAGAGCGCGAACAGCGGATGCTCGCTGTCGAGTGGCTCGGCGGGACAGTGCTCGCTGACGCCTTCATCGAGCTTGTGCCACCAGTGGTCGCGCCCGTCTTTCATGTGAACCGCGCCGCCCGTTCGTTCGAGAACCACGACGTCGCGCACGGTGGGGCAATCCGTGAGCGCCTCGTCCACGGCATCTTTCAGGCGGACTTCTCTGCCGCGCCGCCAAGCGCCGTCAGCGGTGATCACGATCTGCGCTTCCAGATCCTGAATGCGCGTCTTGAGCGCTTCTGCCGAAAAGCCCCCAAACACCACGCTGTGCGTGATGCCGAGACGCGCGCAGGCCAGCATGGCTACCGGAAGCTCCGGCACCATGCCCATATAGATGATGGCCCGGTCCCCGGTCTTGAGCCCACGCGCCTTCAGCACGTTGGCGAAGCGGCAAACCAGGCGGTGCAGCTCCTGGTAGGAGATGAGCCGCTGGTCGCCCGGCTCACCCTCCCAGAGAATCGCGACCTTGTTCTTGCGATGCGTCGCCAGGTGCCGATCCAGGCAGTTGTAAGCGACATTGGTTTTCCCGCCTGCAAACCACTTCGCGAAAGGTGGATGCCACTCGAATACGTGCGACCACTTCTGGAAAAAGAACAGCTCCTTTTCGGCCAGTTCGCCCCAGAACTCCTCCGGCTTTTCCGCCGCCCTGCGATAGAGCGCACGGTACCCCTCCATTCCCTGGACACGCGCCCGCTTGACGAACTCGGGGCTCGGCGGAAAAACATTGGATTGGGCCATAGCGAAGATCTTATCAGAACACGATTACAGCCCGGCCCATTAGCCCTCCGCACCGCATCTGGTCGAGCAGGGCGGGTGTTTCGGCGAGCTCATGAGTATGAACGAAGGGACGGACAGCGCCAGCGCCGAGCAGACGGAAGGTTTCCTCGAGGTCCTGGCGCGTGCCCAAGTAACTACCGCGGATCGCGATACCGCGGGTCACGGTTTCGACCAGCGGCAGCTCGTACTGGCTGCGGGAAAGGCCCACCAGCACCAGCGTGCCGTTCGGCCTGAGCGAGCGAAAAGCCTGCGAAACGGCCGACGCCGCGGCGGTGAACACAATGGCCGCGTCCACGCCGCCCTGCTCTTTTTGCAGGACGCGTCCGGGGTCGGGGCCGGAGAGGGCGATCTCTGCGCCGCGAGCGCGCGCGAACTCGATCTTTTCTTCCGAGACATCGACCGCGACCACGCGCAGCCCTTGCAAGCGGGCGATTTCGAGAGCCAGGTGGCCGAGACCCCCCAGTCCGAATAAGGCGACCGATTGGCCGGGCTGGAGGCCGGCTTCGCGGAGCGCTCCCCGGGCCGTCCAACCGGCGCAGCAGAGCGGGGCGGCAACTGCGGCCGGAAGATCCGCCGGAACCCTCACCAGACCCGCTGCCGGAGCGACCGTATATTCGGCCAGCGCGCCAGCTAGCGTGTATCCGAAATTGGTCTGCTCGGGGCAGAAGCGTCGCCTGCCGGAAAGGCACCATTCGCAGCGCCCGCAAGTCGTACCTAGAAACGTGACGCCGGCGCGGTCTCCGGGGATCCAATCGCTGACCCCGGGGCCAAGCGCCTCTATTCGTCCGATGCCTTCGTGTCCGAGCACGAGCGGCGTGCGCGCTAGTCTTTCGAGGCTGGCAATGAACAGGTCGGAGTGGCAGAGACCACAGGCTTCGATGCGCAACAGCACTTCGCCGGGGCCCGGCGGCTTCAGATCGATTGTGGTCACGGTCACTGCGGCCTGTGGGCGCGGCAGGACGGCAGCGGCGCAGCGCGAGGGACTCATCGGGGCACGCCGGGCTGGAGAAAGTGGTTTTCCCGCTTTTCGCGACCAATGGTGGTCTTGGCCCCGTGACCCGGAATGACAACGGTCTGTTCAGGAAGCGGCAGCAGCTTGTCATGGATCGAGCGCAGAATCTGCCTGCCGTCGCCACCGGGCAGGTCGGTGCGCCCGATGCTGTCGCGAAACAACGTGTCGCCCGCCACCAGCTTCTCCTCCGCGGGAATCCACAGGCTGATACTGCCCTGTGTATGACCGGGCGTGTGGAGAACGAGAAGCTCAGTGGCACCAATCACGAGGCGGTCGCCATCTCGTGCGGGTGCGTCGATGGCCACCGGCTCGGGCGGCTCGACCCCCAGCCAGGCGGCCTGCCTGTCGAGCCCCTTTTGCAACTCCATATCGTTGAGGTTCATATATACCGGCGCGCCCGTGGCCTGCTTCAGCTTCTGTGCCCCGCCGATGTGGTCGATGTGCGCGTGCGTAATGATGATGGCCTTCACGTGCAAGCCATGCCGCTCGATGATTTCGAGAACGTCGTCAACCTGATCGCCCGGATCCACAACCAGGCCTTCCCTGCTGGTCTCGTCGCCAAACACCGAGCAATTGCACTCGAGCAGCCCTACCGGAAGAATCTCGTGGATCATACGCCGATTGTATACTCAACCATATGGGTGACGTCCTCGCGGCGATCATACGGTGGCTGCACATCGCTTCGGTCGCGACCCTGATCGGCGGGATGTTGTACGCCAGCGTCGTGATGATGGGGGCCGCGGGGGCTCTGGCGCCGGACGCGGCGGCGGCTTTGTCCGAAAAATCCGCGGCGCGCTTCAGGCCACTAGTGTGGCTGGCGATGGCCGCCCTGGTCGTTTCGGGCGCCTACAACCTGATCAGCTCACCCGGGCACAGTTCGCGGTATCTGGTGCTGCTGGGAATCAAGCTTCTGTTGGTGATGCATGTCTTCGCCGCCGCGATTCTGGCGACGCGGCCGCGCAACCCCCGCCGCACGCGCCAGATGATTGGCGCGTTCCTTTCCGGACTGGTCATTATCCTGATTTCTGCTTATCTGCGGCGGATTTTCTAAACTGAAATTGATGAGTCCCGGATACGTGGCCTTGCGGCAAGCGGCGGCGTGGCTGGATCTTTCGGCCCGCGCCCGCTTGGTCGTGCGCGGACGCGACCGGGCCCGGTATCTGCACAATGTGGCCAGCAACGACGTCAAGAACTTGACGCTCGGGTCGAGCTGTTATGCGTTCCTGCTGACGCCGCAGGGACGCATCCAGGCCGACCTGGAACTGTTCTGTTTCGCGGACCATTTCCTGATCGACACCGAGCCCGACCTGCGGGAAAAGGTGCCGCCACTGATCCTGAAATATAAGGTGGGCGACCAGGTGGAGCTCGAAGACGTCACCTCACAAACCGCGGCTGTGGGCGTAGAAGGCCCGAATGCGGATCAAATCCGCCCGGCCTTGTCCCTGCCTGGGTTTACGGTGCTCGACGCCAGCCTAACCGGGCAGCCCGGCTTTCGTGTTTGCTGCTCAGCGGATCGGTTCAGCGAGCTCGTTCGGCTGGTCGAGGCGGCGGGCGCGGCGGCCGCCACGGCCGAGGATGCGCGCACCGTGCGCATCGAAAATGGCAAGCCACGCTACGGGGAAGACATCCGGGAGACCTCGCTGCCGCAAGAAACGCAGCAGATGCACGCGGTGAGCTTCCACAAAGGCTGCTACGTCGGCCAGGAGATCGTCGAGCGCATTCGCTCGCTCGGCCACGTCAACCGGCTGCTGGTGCGGTTGGAAGTGGAAACCGCCGTTCGACTGGCGGCGGGGACAAAGCTGAATGCGGACGGCCAACAAGCAGGGGAAATCACATCTTCGGTGTTCTCGCCGCAATCAGGACGGTTGGCGGCGCTCGGGTATGTGCGGCCGGCGTACGCCGCTACCGGAACGGCGCTCGAGGCGGGCGGCTTCAGAGCGCGCGTCGTTTAGTGGCATAGCCGTGCGCCACTAGCGTACCTGCTGGCGGAGCTCCTCGATGAGAGTCGCGGGGATCCACAAGTTGCCGGCGTACCCGGTGCCGAGCTGGACATCGGGCTTGACGGTGCCGTGGAAATCGGAGCCTCCGGTCACCAGCAAGCCATAGCGCTTTGCCAGCCCGAGATAGCACTCGGTGTCGCTGCGCTCATGATCGCTGTGATAGGCTTCGATGGCGTTCATTCCGGCATCGCACAATTCCGGCAGTAGCGCCGGGATGTCGCCTTTCACGCGCACTGGATGGGCGAGCGAGGCTATACCACCGGCCTGACGGATCCGCGCCACACCCTCCGCGAACTGCGGCTCAATGCGGTGTACGTAGCCTTTAGCGGATTCGTCGAGGTATTCGTCAAACGCCTGGCGGATGCCGGAAACATATCCCTTTTCGACCAGAAGCTGCGCAAAATGAGGCCGGCCTGTCATCCCGCGCCCGCGTGCTTCGGCTTCTTCCAAGGTCACGTCGAACCCCAGCTCCCGCAGGCGAGCGGCCAGCCGTACATTGCGCTCCCGGCGTGAAGCCTGCAATTCCAGAATCCAGGTGCGAAATTCCGCGAGACCGTTGTCCCCGAAGAAATACCCCAGCAAGTGCACCGATTGGCCGTAGAGCTTGGTGGACAACTCGATACCGCAAACCGGCTCTATCCCCGCTTCGCGCGCCAGAGGCGCGGCGCGGTCGAAGCCGCGGAAGGTGTCATGATCCGTAATACCGAGGACATTCACGCCGGCGAAAACCGCTATTTCTACGAGCTCAGCCGGCGAGCAGGTACCATCGGATTCGTTGGTGTGCGAATGCAGATCGATCAAGAATACGAGACCTAAGCCCTCCAGTGTAGCCTAGATTCACCTACTCGGCCGGCGGCTTGCCGTGACGCGAATCACGCCTGGAGAGTGGGTATCAAGCGCAGGGCATTGTCGCGTTCGATGGCGCGCAGGTCTTTGGCGGCGAACCGCTCCGCGCCCAGCCCTTCGTTCTCTTCGGCACCGGTGCGGTAGGGGTAATCGGTTCCATAGAGTATCTGCGATGGCGTCACCAACTTCAGCAACGCCCCCAGCGCACCGGGATGGTTTGCCTGCGCGGTGTCGTAATAGAACTTCTTTAGTTCGGACAAGTAACCGTTCGGCAGGCGTTTCGCCTTGTCCTTAAGTCCCGCGTCGGCCACCTGGAACCGGCTCAGCAAGAAGGGTGTCGTTCCCCCGCCATGCGAAAAGATCCAACGGATCTCCGGAAAACGAGATGCGGTACCGCTGAACACCACGCTCGCCACGGTTCGGGTGGTGTCGGTGGCCCATTCGATCGTGCCCGCTCCGACCTCGTCTTTGAGATTTTCGCAACACGAAGGTGTGTGCGGATGGGTGTAGATTACAGCTTTGCGTCGGTTGAGTTCCTCCCAGACCGGAGCGAGTGCCGCATCGCCAAGCCATTTGTCGCCATAACTGGTCATCAGACCGATTCCGTTGGCCTTGAGCGTGTCCAGCGCATACTCGATTTCGCGCAGGCTGGCTTCAACATCGGGCAGCGGCAGCACGGCGAACAAACCGAAACGGCCGGGGTAATCCCTGACCATTTTCGCGCCGTACTCGTTCACCTCGCGCGACAAGCGGCGCGCGAGGGCGGCATCGGGAAAGACGACGTTTGGCGGAGAGAGCGACAGAACCGAAATTGCGATGCCGCTCTTGTCCATTTCATCGATGGAACGTGCGGGCGTCCATGCGGGCGAGGGCGCCAGCCCGAGCGCTACGATCGCCGAGGTGTAGCTCGGCGGAAACAAGTGGTGGTGAATGTCGATCCGATGCGGTTTTTCCCTCTGAGCTGCGGCCGGGAAAAGCGAAGCCGCGCCGAACCCGGCGAGGCCGCCCAGGAAACGTCGCCGTTCCAGTTGCATCATGGTTTCCAGATTCTACATCCAATGAAATGCCGGTGCATCCGGGTGGCCACTCGGTGGGTACAATCAAACGAACGGAGAACACTCATGCTCTTCCCGTCCGGATTCGATCGGACTATCGCGCTCGAAGCCGGCGCGCTCGTAAAGCAAGCTTACGCGCAATTTGACCAGTTCATCGCGAAACAGCCGTGGAACTTAGAGGGTCCTTACGACGCGCTAGGGCTGCTGAACGCCAAGCCCGAGGAGTTGCTTGGCTACCAGGAGCCGTTCGGGTTCGTCGCTCGCAGCCAGGTGTCGGGGAAGGTGTTTGTCACCTTCCGCGGCACCAAATCGCTCGGTGACTGGCTGTCGGACTTCTCGTTCCCCCAAGTCGCCCATCCATGGGGAAGGGTGGAAAAGGGATTCGCAAGTCTTTATGAACAATGCGCAGCCTCGGTCGAAAACGCGGTGAAAGCGGCTCGAGCGACCGGGCCAGCGTCTGAGGTGATCGTCACCGGCCACAGCCTGGGGGCGGGCTTGGCCGTCCTCGCAACCGCCGACTTGGCAGGCGCGAGAGCGGTGATGTACAGCTTTGCCGGGCCGCGCGTGGGCGATCTCGCGTTCGCCTCACAATTCAACAAGAACGTGGCGGCTGCCTGGCGCATCGTAAATACCGAGGACATCGTGACCACCGTACCTCTCGCCACTCCGGCACTGTCGGCGAGCCGTGCCGACGGCACGTTTGCGCTGCTGATGAAAACGAGCCCTCAGCTGAACTATGAGCACGTTGGCGTTGCGGTTTGTTTCACAACCCACACCGGGTCGATTGAAGGCAATCACGGGATGCTCCAATACCTCGGCGCATTGAACGGAACTTAAGCTGGAACACCGGTCGCTTGGCTCCGCATGAAACTGCTACGGACCCTTGTTTTCCGTCCGTTCCGCCGCGACCGGCTGCGGACGGCCCTCTCCGTCGCGGCGGTGGCGCTGGGAGTGGCAGTAGTGGTGGCGGTCGATTTGGCAGCAGATGCCGCCACCGGATCGTTTCGGTCGTCGCTCGAGGCACTCACCGGCAGGACTGATCTGGAAATCCTGGCGAACGGCGATATCGACGAGCGGTGGATCGGCCGGTTGGATTCGCTGCCAGTGAATGCACGCTTTCGTCCGGCGATTGAAACCCAAGTGGACATTGCCGGCGTGGGCTCGGTAACGCTTGAGGGCGTCGACCTGGCGGGCGCTCCCCAAGATGCCATCCTGGTTTCAAGCGCACTGGCGGGGCGTTTGGGTCTCAGAATGCACTCCCGCCTAGTGCTGCCGGCAGGTTGGTTCACCGTCGAGCGCGTTGTGGACGCGGGCAGCGCGGAATTTCTGGTGATCGACATCGCTACAGCGCAGAAGGCGCTTGGGCGCTTTGGAAAGCTCGACCGCATCGATGTGATCGTGGACCGCGGCGAGGACTTTACGCGCGTAGAAGATGCGGTCCGCCGGCTTCTGCCGCCCGCCTATCTAGTCGAAAAGCCGGGCGTGCGTAACGAAGAGAACCAGCGAATGATGCGTGCGTTCCGCTGGAACCTGCGCGTGCTGAGCTACATCTCGCTGCTGGTGGGAGCGTTCCTGATTTACAACACGATCTCGGTGAGCGTGGTGCGGCGGCGCGCGGAAATCGGCGTCCTGCGCGCCCTGGGGGCGAGCCGCACCGGCGTGTTCGCGCTGTTTTTGGCCGAAGCGCTGATCCTCGGATTGGCGGGGGCGGCGCTCGGAGTAGCGCTTGGCCGGCTGCTGGCGGGCGGTGCCGTAGGGCTGATTGCAGGCACCGTGAACGCACTCTATACGACGAGCCGGCCGGCGCCTGTGGAACTCACCGCCGCCGAAGCCTGGATCGCCGTGTCGGCCGGCGTTGTGACCGCTATACTCTCTGCTTTCGGCCCGGCGCGCGAGGCCATGAACGTGCCGCCGACCGAGGCCATGAGTCAGGGCGCCCGTGAGCATCACGCCCGGCTCTACTGGCGGCGGAGGCTCGGGTGGTCCGTAGTAGTAGCAGCATGGGCGGCACTAGTTTCGCAGGCGGCGCCCCTGGGAGGCAAGCCGGTTGGCGGCTATGTCGCGGCGCTGCTGGCGGTTGGGGCGGCGGCGCTGGCCGTTCCAGGTCTGGTGCTAGCGGTGAACCGGGCCATCGGCTTAGTGGCGAACCAGCGTGCGGAACCCCTGCTGGGGGTTCGCAGCCTGGCGGCTTCACTCCCGCGGACATCGGTGGTGGTGGCGGCGCTAGCCACGGCCATTGCGATGATGGCCAGCGTGGGGATCATGGTGGCGAGCTTCCGCGAAACCGTGACCCTGTGGCTGGATATTCAACTCCGCGCCGATTTGTATGTCGCGCCGGCCCGACGGCAAGCGGCGGGCGAATATCCACCGCTTGCCGACGCTACGGCGGCGATTCTGGCGTCCACTCCCGGAGTGGCCGCGGTGGATCTGTTCCACGCGCTTGAGTTCCACTACGAGGGAGAACGGGCCACGCTCGGCGCCGGTAATCTCGAAATCGTGCGCCGCTTCGGGCGCCTGCGCTTTCTGCCTGGGGAAAACCGCGATGCGATTCTAGGTGCCCTCGCCGGCGAGGACCGCGCCATCGTCAGCGAACCGTTCGCGAACAAGCACTCGATCCGCGTGGGCGACCGCCTCAACTTGCCGCTCGGCTCGCGCTATGTGACCGTCACGGTGGCGGGCATCTATTACGAATACTCGAGCAGTCAGGGGTTTGTGCTACTCGACCGGTCCACGCTGCTCAAGTATCTCCCCGGACAACCCGCCACCAACGCGGCCGTCTACCTGAAGCCAGGCGTGGACGCTACGGCCGTCCAAAGAGAGATCGAACGCCGCACTGCCGGGCTGGGCGTCGCGATCGGGCTGAATCAATCACTTCGCCGGAACGCCATCGCAATCTTCGACCGCACCTTCGCCATCACCTGGGCCCTCGAAGCGGTGGCGATTGTGGTGGCGCTGCTGGGGGCCGCCAATTCGCTGCTGGCGTTGGTCCTCGACCGACGACGGGAACTGGGCCTGCTGCGTTATCTCGGCGCGTCGACCCTCCAGTTGCGTGGCATGATTCTGGTGGAAGCCGGCTTTCTCGGCCTGTTGGCTGCAGCGGTCGGATTGGCATTAGGGTTCGCCCTTTCGGTATTATTGGTGTTTATAGTCAACAAACAGAGCTTTGGCTGGACCATCCAGTTTCATCCCCCTGTAGACCTGCTGGCAAGCGCGATTTTGCTGGTGTGGTGCGTAACGGTGCTTGCCGGATTGTATCCGGCGCGGGTGGCTGCGCGACTCAACCCGATCGACGTGATACACGAAGAGTAATGCTCGAAAAAGACACGCCCCGCGCGCTCGAAGAGGCGATTCGGTCGCTCGAAGGGCAATTTGCCGCTCTGCCGGAATTCTCCGGAGCCGCCGCCGGGCCGATCGCCGCTGTGATGGGCGAAGTGGCCGCGCGGCTGGGTGACAACTATCCCTATTTCCACCCGCTCTACGCAGGGCAGATGCTGAAACCGCCGCATCCGGTGGCCCGGGCGGCCTACGCCTTGGCCACGTGGATCAATCCTAACAACCACGCCCTCGATGGCGGTCGAGCCAGTTCGGAGATGGAACGTGAGGCCGTGGCCCAGCTGGCGGCGATGTTCGGATGGCGGGAGCATCTCGGCCACCTGACCGGCGGCGGCACCATGGCCAACCTGGAGGCGCTGTGGGTGGCGGGTTCGCTCCATCCCGGAAAGAAAATCGTGGCGTCGGCACAGTCGCATTACACGCATCAGCGGATCAGCAGCGTCCTGCAGCTTCCCTTTGCGAAAGTGGCGACCGAGGCGCGGGGGCGGATGGACCCGGCAGCCTTGGAAGAAATGCTGAAGCAAGGCGACGTCGGCTGCGTTGTCGCCACGCTGGGCACGACGGCGACCGGGTCAGTCGACCCGCTTCCCGAAATCCTGGCCTTGCGCCAACGCTATGGGTTCCGCGTCCACATCGATGCGGCGTACGGCGGCTACTTTACCCTCGCCGACAATTTGGCGCCTGAGACACGGTCCGCATTTGATCGCATTCGAGAAGCCGATTCGATTGTGATTGACCCCCATAAACACGGACTCCAGCCATACGGCTGTGGATGTGTTCTGTTTCACGACCCGGGGGTGGGCACGCTCTACAAGCACGATTCGCCGGCCACCTACTTTTCTTCGCGGCAGCAGCACCTGGGCGAAATTTCCCTGGAGTGTTCGCGGCCGGGCGCGTCGGCGGTGGCGCTGTGGGCAACCCTGCGAGTGCTGCCGCTCGCACCTGGCGGTGCCTTTGCTCAAAGCCTGGCCTCGTGCCGCAGGGCAGCCTTGGCGCTGCATGCGCGCCTGTCGGCGGATGCGCGTTTTGTGACACCGTTTCCGCCGCAGCTCGATATCGCCGTCTGGAAACCGCAGAAGGGATCGGCCCAGCGCATTTTTGACGAAGCCGCGCGCCGGAACCTCCACTTGGCGCTGGCGCGGCTGCCCGGCGCCTTCTTCGGTGATCCGGCGCCGGAGATTCTCTGCCTGCGCTCGGTGCTGATGAAACCGGAGCACGAACAATGGATCGACCGCATCTGGGAGATCCTCGACCAAGCGGCCAACTCATGACCGGTTCGAACACATCGATTCGCAACATCGCCATCATCGCGCACGTCGACCACGGCAAAACCACGCTGGTGGACGCCATGCTCAACCAGAGCGGCATCTTCCGGGAAAACGAGGAGCATGTCGAACGGGTAATGGATTCCAACGAGCTCGAGCGCGAACGCGGCATCACCATCCTCGCCAAGATTACCGGGGTCCGGTACCAGGGCGTCAAGATCAACATCGTCGACACGCCCGGGCACAGCGATTTCGGCGGGGAAGTCGAGCGCGCGCTCAAGATTGTGGACGGCGTCATGCTGCTGGTGGATGCGAGCGAAGGACCGTTGCCGCAAACCCGCTATGTGTTGATGAAGGCGCTTGAAGCTAAGCTGCCGCCGATTGTGGTCATCAACAAAATCGACCGGCCGGATGCGCGCGTTGCGGAAGTGCTGAACGAGGTCTACGACCTGTTCATTGACCTGGACGCCACCGAAGACCAGCTCGATTTCCCGATCCTGTATACTGTCGCCAAGACCGGCGTAGCCAAGCGGTCGATAGACGATCGATCGAGCGACCTGCGCCCGCTGTTCGATTCGATCGTCCAGCACATCCCCTGCCCTGCGGGAGACTTCGAAGACGTGCTGCAGATGCTGGTGGCGAATTTGGATTACAGCGACTATCTCGGCCGGCTGGCCATCGGCCGCGTTTTTTCCGGTACGCTGCGGCACGGCGACGAAGTGGCCATCGCCAAGCGCGACGGGTCCATCGAGAATACACGCATCACCCGGCTCTACTCGTTCGAGGGACTGAAGCGAGTGGACGAGACCATCGGGCGGCCGGGCGACATCCTGGCCATTGCCGGCGTAGAAGGGATCACCATCGGCGAGACGGTGACCAGTGCTGAAACGCCCCAGCCGCTCGCGCCCATTCAGATCGACGAGCCGACGATCGCGATGACCTTTACCATCAATACGTCTCCGTTCTCGGGCCGCGAAGGGCAGTGGGTCACGTCGCGAAATCTGCGCGACCGGCTGGATAGGGAATTGCTCACCAACGTTTCGATCCGCGTGGAGGAACTAGGCCCCGACATGTTCAAGGTAATGGGCCGCGGCGAGTTGCAGCTCGCCATTCTCATCGAAATGATGCGGCGCGAAGGTTACGAGCTGATGGTGGGCAAGCCCGAGATCCTCACCCGCAAAGTGGACGGCAAGTTACAGGAGCCGCTAGAGCACCTGGTAATCGACTGCCCCGAGACTTTCGTCGGCGTGGTGATCGAGAAGCTCGGCCAGCGCAAGGGCAAGATGGCGAAGCTGGTGAACCACGGCTCCGGCCGCGCACGGCTGGAGTTCCACGTGCCATCGCGTGGGCTGATCGGTCTGCGCAGCGAGATCCTCACCGATACCCGCGGCACCGCCATCATGAACTCGCTGTTTCACGGCTACATCGACTGGCAGGACGAGATTCCCATACGGCCTACCGGATCGCTGGTGGCGGACCGCCCCGGCCAGGTCACCGGGTACGCTGTCTTCAACCTGCAAGAGCGGGGCGAGATTTTCGTGGCACCTGGCACACAGGTCTACGAAGGCATGGTCGTGGGCGAGAACGCGCGCGAAAAGGACCTGGACGTGAACATCGTGAAGGAAAAAAAATTAACCAACATGCGCGCCTCCACCGCCGATGAAGCGATTCGGCTGGTGCCGCCGCGCATCCTCAACCTGGAACAAGCCATCGAGTTCATCCGCGACGACGAATACGTCGAGGTCACCCCGCAGTCGATCCGGCTGCGGAAGAAGGTGCTCAAGCGAAACCAGCGATAAGCGTCGCTTTCGAGCGCGTCACCCTGCGCCACAAACCAATCCGGCCCTCCGATCTCTCCTACGCCGGCGATACTCGCGCTGGCCCGGTTACCGCCGCCGAAGAGGGCTTCGGATTCGCCGGGCCCGATTTCAGGAACGCCAGGTATTCCTGCGCATTGGTGGTCCGGCCGGTGAAGGTGGCAAGCACGTTTTCGTCGGCGTCCAAAATTGCGTAGAACGGGCTGGCGATGGTCTTGAACTTGGAGAGTTCCAGCTTCTGGTTTTCGTCAGCGGCTTGGTCGTTAGTATCGGTGAACAGCTCCACCCGCACAAAATCCTTGAGTACCGCGGCGATCTCGGGGCGCGGAAACATGTTGGATTCCATCCAGTGGCAGTTGGCGCATGCGATTCCGGTGAAATTCACGAACACCAGCTTGTGATCGCGCCGCGCCTCCTCGAGCGCCTCGCGGTAGGCGTTCCGCTTCCATGTCAGAGCGCTGGCAGACGCGCCGCTGCTGACGCAGCCCTGGGCGGCCGGCACGTACGAATCGAGATAACCCAGGCTTCCGCAAAACATTCCTGGAACGAGGCTGATCGCGAACACCAGGAACGCCATTCCGGCCAGCAGGCGCCCGAGGCCCATCGGCTCGTCCGCCTTGACTCCTTCCAACCTCACGAATCCGAGCAGGTAGAGGCCAGCCATCGCGGCCATTACGATCCACGCCGAAAGAAAGCGATCGCGGGTCAACGCGCCCCAGCCAAGCACCTGGTCTACGCTGCTCAGGTACTTCAAGCTAGCCGCCAGGATCACGAACCCCATCACCACTTTGACGCGCGCCAGCCATCCGCCGCTTTTCGGAAGCCGTTTCAGATAAGACGGAAACAGGGCCAGCAGGAAAAACGGCAGCGCCAAGCCCGTCGCGAATGACACCATGCCGGCCGTCGGCCGGGCCATGCTACCGCCCACCGAAGCCGCCAGCAGGGTTCCGACAAAGGGCCCCACGCAGGCAAACGACGCCAGCGAAAACGTCAGCCCCATCACGAGGGTGCCCACAAAGCCGCCCTTGCTCGAGGACCGGTTCAATCGCGTCAGAACCGAAGACGGGACGGTGATTTCGAAGGCCCCGAGCAGGCTCAACCCAAAGGCGATGAACAGCGCCGCAATAAACCCGTTCACCCACGGATTCGAGCCGAGTTCGACGATCCCAAACGGCCCCAGGATCGCCGTTAACAGCAGCCCTAACCCCGAAAACAGCACGATGATCCCCAAGCAGAAAACCACCGCCTGCCGAACTGCGTCCCGGCGCTCGCCCGATTGCTGGTTGAGGAAGTAGGACATCGTAATCGGGATCATGGGAAAGACGCATGGCGTGAAAACGGTGGCGAGACCGAAGCCGAATGCGAGCGCCATAAACGCCCACCATCCCTGATCCCGCGGCGAGGCGGTTTGCGAAATCGCGTTCGGCGCGCCTCCGGGACGAGGTTCGGCGTACCCTGCCGGAGTCGGACCTCGGGCGGTTTCGGCCGCCGGATCCACGGTCAAAGTGGCGGTCGCTGTGCGCCTTACCGGCGGGATGCAGACTTTGTCGTTGCAGGTCTGATAGCGCGCGGTGAGGGAAAGCTCAGCCGCGCCTCGCGGCGCGTCCCTCTTCAGCTCCAATTCCACTAGGAAGGTGACCTGGTTTTCGAACGTCTCGGTATCGGTTTGAAAGTTAGGATCATAGGTCCGTCGGGGCGGCGGCTGCAGGAGCCGGTACCGTTCCACGACCGCGTTCGGCGCCAGCTGGATAGTCGTCGGAATCGCGCCTGGAGTGGAGAGCGAATAGAGATGCCAGCCGGGGTCGATCTGGCCCCTCATGCGGGCCAGCACCGTCGCGCCCGGAGCCGCCGAGGGTGGCTCGACCGCGAGGCTCCACTTTACCTGGTTGGTGCCGAATCCCTGCGCGAAGGCGCAGGACGCCAGCAGCCAGGGAAGACCGATTTGGGCCGCGCAACCCGTCTTCATGCCCGTCGCTGTGCCTCCTCGTGTATTTCGTGGTTTTGACGTTTTGAAAGCCAGGCGTCTTCGGTCTCAGCGGTAAATTAATTCGCCTGTGTCACCATTTTATCGCCGGTCGAAAGCCGCAACTCGTCCTCGATCTGCTGGTTGATTTTACCCTGGGCGAACTCGGCGGCCACGCGAATGGCATTCTTGACAGCGTTGGCATTCGAGCGTCCGTGGCAGATAATGCACACACCGCGCACACCCAGCAGAGGCGCACCGCCGTACTCGGAATAGTCCACGCGCTTTTTAAATTCCGTGAACGCTGTCTTCGAAAGCACATAGCCGATCTTGCGGGTAATGGTGGCTTCGAGCGACTCCTGCAATAGGTGCTTGACCATTTCTACCAGCCCTTCGCTCACTTTAAGCGCCACGTTGCCGACGAAGCCATCGCAGACGATGACATCCACTTGGCCGGTATAGATATCCCGCCCTTCCACGTTTCCAATGAAGTTCAGGTTCAGGTTCTTGAGCAGACGCATGGCAGCGCGCGTCAGCTCGTTACCCTTGTGATCTTCTTCGCCAATGGACAGGATGCCCACGCGCGGTTTGGGGCGCCTCAGAATGATCCGCGAATAGATCTCGCCCATTACCGCGAACTGCGCCAGCATGCCGGGCGAGCAATTCACATTTGCACCCACATCGACCACCACCACGGGACGGTCGACGCCTTCGACGGTCGGCAGCACGCCCGCCAGCGCTGGCCGTTCGACGCCTTTCACCAGCCCTTGCACCAGCTTGGCGGTAGCCATCACGGCCCCGGTGTTACCGGCGGAGACAAATCCGGCGGCGACGCCCTCGCGCACCAGACGCGCCGCCACCCGCACCGAACTGTCGCGCTTGGTGCGGAAGGCGTCCACGCTGTCTTTCATGGTGATGACTTCCCTAGCGTGGACGATCTCGACGTTCGGGCGGTGCGCCCCTTCATGCTGGGCGAGCTCGCGCCGGATCACGTCCTGCTGACCGACCAGGATGACCTTTACGCCCAACGCGCGGGCGGCCCGAACCGCGCCCTCGACCTCGGACTTGGGCGCGTTGTCCCCGCCCATTGCATCTACCGCAATGGTCAGCATGTGAGCTCGCGCCTACTCCTGTTCGACCTCTACCACTTCGCGGCCTTTGTACTGGCCGCAGTGCGGGCATACCCGGTGGGGCAGTTTGGGTTCATGGCAATTCGGACACTCGGAAAGGCTCGCCGCTTTCAGCGCGTCGTGCGCGCGACGGTTGTTGGTCCGTCTTTGAGAATGTCTGCGTTTGGGATTCGGCATATTCGTCCCTCAGTTCGTTTCCCGCCATCCGGGATACTATCTTAATCCAAATCTTCAGAGTTCGAGCTTGCGCAAGGCGCCCCAGCGGTCGTCGGCGCCTTCGACTGTGCAGTCACACGCGACCTCGTTGCGGTTTTTGCCGCAAACCGGACAAATCCCCTTGCAAGCCTCGCTGCACACTCTCTGCATCGGCAAGGCAAGCAGGATCTGCTCCCGGACGATGTCCTCGAGTTCCATGCCGCCGCCTTGGTAAAAGGCGATCTCCGCTTCGCCTTCATCGATCTCGACCTCTTCGTCGCGCGCGATGTGCGACATCGGCCGGTAAAACAGATCAAAACTCGTGTCCAGCGGAAACCGCGCGCGTGCCAGGCACCGGTCACACTGAGCCGTCATCTCCACGACGTAGCGCCCGCGAACCCGGACTTCCCCGTCGGTATGCTCCAACAGCTCGGCCGAGCCGGCCACTCGCGCCGGTGATGCCTGCTCCACGTCTTCGCCGGCAAAATCGATCAACCCCGGCGCAAAAGCCTCCTCGAAGCGGATCTTTCGCAGCTCCATCTCTTTGACACTGAGGAACATAAAGGGACCTGCGGTGCCGGGCAGAAGTAACTATTATAACACCCGATAACACCGCCCTCGGATGACCATCCCAATGTCGGAGCACCCTATAATGGCCTAAGAACCGCTTTTTGAGGCATTTTTATGCAGATGGATCCGCTGGTGCTGGGCGCTGGCATCCCTGTGTTGCTGGCCGCGACGATCTGGGCGGCAGATTCGGCTCCCCCGGCCGCGCGGAAACAGCCGGTCACGGACGTGTATCACGGTGTCAGCGTGACGGATGACTACCGCTGGCTTGAAAACGCCTCGGACCCCGAGACCGAACGATGGACTGCAGCGCAAAATGCTTACGCGCGGCACTATCTCGATCGGCTCCCGGCACGCGCGGCGCTAGAAAGCGAGCTGAAGAGGCTGATGACTCATCCGTCGCCGCGTTATTCGGACCTGGTGGTTCGGCGGTCGACGATGTTCGCACTGCTGAGCCAGCCTCCCAAGCAACAGGCCATGGTCGTCTCTCTCAAAACGATGGACGACCCTGCGTTCGCGCACGTGATCGCGGATCCTAATCTGGTGGATTCCAGTGGTCAGACCACGATCGACTTCTTTGTTCCCTCCACCGACGGCCGCTACGTCGCCGTATCGCTGTCGAGAGGCGGCAGTGAAAGCGGGGACGTCCGGGTGTTTGAGACGGCTTCGGGGAAGCAGCTGGCTGACCTGATTCCTCGGGTGAACGGCGGTACCGCGGGCGGAGGGCTGGCGTGGAACGCGGATAGTTCCGGTTTTTACTACACCCGTTACCCGCGCCCCGGCGAGCGTCCGGCCAAGGACCTCGATTTCTACCAACAGGTCTGGTATCACCCTCTCGGCACCGACGGCCGCCAAGACGCCTACGCCGTCGGCAAGGATTTCCCGCGCATCGCGGAGATTGCCTTGAAGACCTCCAAGGATGCCCGTTATGTGCTGGCTACGGTCGAGAACGGAGACGGTGGAGAATTTGAGCTGTACCTGCTTGGCCCCGAGCGTGAGTGGGTGAAGATCGCGGGGTTCGCCGATCGCATCGTCCACGGCGAGTTCGGAGACGACGGCCGCCTGTATCTGCTTTCGCTCCGCGACGCGCCGAGGGGGAAACTAATCCGGATTCCTCTCGGGACACCCCAGTTGGCGCGGGAACAAACGATCGTTCCCGAATCGAACGCCGTTATCGACGAGTTCCTGCCGCTCGGCGAGCACCTGTTCGTCGCGGATCTCATAGGCGGTCCGTCGCAGATTCGCATGTTCGGCCGGGACGGCCATTTCGACAGGATGGTTCCCACCTCGCCGGTATCGAGCGTGCTCGAGCTCGCGCGAGATTTGGAAGGCCGCCTGGTTTTTCAGACCGTCAGCTATACCCTGCCTCGCCGGTGGCACCGCTTCGATCCGATATCGGGACAGGCGACCGCCACGGCCCTTGGCGAAACCTCGCCCGCGGATTTCAGCGACAGCGAGGTGATTCGGGTAACCGCTAAGTCCAAAGATGGGACGGCAGTGCCGATGAGCATTCTGCGGCGGAAAGGGACCAAGCTCGATGGGCGGAATTCGGTGCTTCTTTACGGTTACGGCGGTTACAACGTCAGCTTGCGGCCGAATTTTCTGCCCTATCTCCGCCCGATGTTGGACCGAGGCGTGGTCTATGTCGTGGCCAACCTGCGCGGAGGCGGCGAATTCGGCGAGGCGTGGCACCGCGCCGGCAATCTGACCCGGAAGCAAAATGTCTTTGACGATTTCGCAGCGTGTGCTCATTACCTGATCGATCGCGGGTACACCACTCCAGCGCGGCTGGCAATCGAAGGCGGAAGCAACGGGGGCCTGCTGATGGGTGCCGAGCTGACCCAGCATCCGGAGCTATTCCGCGCCGTGGTCTCTCACGTGGGCATCTACGATATGTTACGCGCGGAGCTCTCTGCGAACGGGGCCTTCAACATCACCGAGTTCGGGACGGTGAAGGAAGCGGATCAGTTTCGCGCATTGTATGCTTATTCGCCGTACCACCACATTCGGGATGGCGTCGAATATCCGGCCATTCTGTTTCAGACGGGCGCCAACGATCCACGCGTCGATCCCGCCAATTCCAGAAAAATGACTGCGCGCCTCGATGCCAGCGGCACCCAGCAACCCGTGCTGCTGCTGACTAGCAGCACTTCCGGCCATGGCATCGGCACCGCGCTCAGCGAACGAGTGGCCGAGCAGGTGGATGTGGAAGCGTTCCTGTTCGCCCAGTGGGGCATCCGCTAAGGCGGGGGGACCCGCGGCTTCATGAAGCCGAGCGGGCCAATTGCCCTTGCCGAAACGCCGCGATCTCCTGAATCTCCGAGTCAGTGAGCCGGAAGTCGAGTGCGCCGACGACGCCGGTCACCTGGTCGGCCGATCGCATCCCCACGATGGCCGCGGTGACGGCGGGATGACGAAGCGTCCAGGCGATCGCAACCTCGCCCGCCGTGCGACCGTGCCGCGCGCCGATCTCGCTCAGCCGCTCGGCGAGCTCCAAGTTTGAGGACAGGTGCGGCTCCTGAAAGCTCAATGCTTTCCGCCGGAAATCATCGTCCGGAAAGCCCATTACGCGTTCGCGGGTCATTTTGCCGGTCAGCAGTCCCGACTTCATCGGCGAATACACGATTACGCCGATATTGTGTTGGAGGCAATACGGCAGGACTTGGTCTTCCGCTTCCGGCGAAATCACCGAATAGGGTGGTTGCAGCGACGTGATCGGCGCGATCTGGCGGCACCGCTTGATCTGCGCCAAGTTGAAATTGGACACCGCGACCCACCGCACTTTGCCCTGCTTCTGCAGTTCGGCCAGCGCCCGCCAGCCTTCTTCAAGATCGCGATCGGGGTCCGGCCAGTGCACCTGGTACAGGTCGATCGTGTCCACCTTCAAGCGCCGCAGGCTGTTTTCGCATTCGCGCTGGATCGATTCCGCCTTTAGTGAGCGGCTGATTTCCCGCTTGTCGTTCCACACCAGAGAACACTTGGTGAACACGTACGGCCGCCCAGAGCGGCCTCGCAGCGCGCGCGCCACCACCTCTTCGGAGTGTCCCAGGCCGTAGATCGCCGCCGTGTCGATCCAGTTGATGCCACGGTCGAGCGCCGCGTGGATGGCGGCGATCGATTGCGCGTCGTCCTGTGGCCCCCAACCGAAGGCCCAGCCGCCCCCGCCCATGGCCCACGCTCCCACCCCGATCGGCGTCAGTTCCATGTCGCTGTTGCCTAGCCGTTTCCTGGTCATCTCTTTTACAATATCCGACGTTGGCTCTCCCGGAGAGAACGCGCGCCGTAGTGATTGGCTCCGGGCCGAACGGCCTCTCAGCCGCCATCGAACTGGCGACTCGCGGGCTGGAAGTGACCGTGCACGAAGCCTCGGCCGAGATCGGCGGCGGCGCACGCTCGGCAGAACTGACACGGCCCGGCTTCCTGCATGACGTGTGCTCGGCGGTACACCCGTTGGCCGCCGGTTCACCCTGCTTCGAGCAGTACCCGCTGGCGGCACATGGCCTGGAATGGATCCACCCCGAGGCTCCGCTCGCTCATCCCCTCGATGATGGAACGGCGATCGTGCTGGAGCGCTCGCTCGATGCGACCTGTGCCAAGCTCGGCGTGGACGGCGAAGCCTGGCGCCGGCTATTCGAGCCTTTGGTTACGGCCTGGCCGCGCTTGCGCCACGACGTGCTTTCGTCGCCGTTTCACGTTCCGCATGACCCGTCCGGGTTCGCGCGCTTCGGCCTGAGCGCGATGCGCTCCGCGCGCGCGCTCGCCGAGTCGCGGTTCCGAAGCGCTCGCGCCCAGGCCCTGTTCGCCGGGATCGCCGCCCATTCGGCCATGCCCCTGGAAGCGCGGCCGACCGCCGCTGTCGGTCTGGTTCTCGGCATCGCTGCGCACGCCGTCGGTTGGCCGTTTCCTAAAGGTGGCGCGCAACGGATCACCCATGCACTCGCCGGGCACTTGCGGCGGTGCGGCGGCCAGATTCGCTTGGAATCCCGGGTCGAAGTGCTTTCCCAAGACGCGCTCATCCTGTGTGATGTGACGCCTCGCCAACTCCTGGCGCTGGCCGGCGATCGCTTCCCGGACCCCTATCGCCGCATGCTGAGTGGCTACCGCTATGGCGCGGGAGTCTTCAAGCTCGATTGGGCGCTCGATGCGCCGATTCCCTGGCGCGCTCAGGCATGCCGCTCGGCCGGAACCGTTCACCTCGGCGGAACTCTCGCGGAGATCGCCGTCTGGGAATCTCGTCATGAAGGCGCGCCTTTCGTGCTCCTGGCGCAGCCGACGCTATTTGACCCGACTCGCGCACCGCCATCGAAACACATCGCCTGGGCCTATTGCCATGTCCCCAACGCTTCAGCGATGGATGTGAGCGATGCCATCGAGTCGCAGGTGGAACGCTTCGCCCCGGGCTTCCGCTCGCACATTCTGGCACGCCACATCTTCACTCCCGCCAGCGTCGAACGCTACAATCCCAACCTGGTCGGTGGCGACATCAACGGCGGCTCCATGGATTTGGCCCAGCTCGCGCTGCGCTCCACCCGCCTGCGCTATCGCACCCCGCTCGACCGCGTCTACCTGTGTTCCTCGTCCACGCCTCCCGGCGGTGGCGTCCACGGCATGTGCGGCTATCACGCAGCACGTGCCGCCACCGTAAGATGGTTGCTGTGACTGAGGATTCTTCTTCGCGCCCCTTGAGCCAGCTTTTCCTCACTGGCGGAATGGTCGCGGTACTAGGGATCGCCATCATTAAGTTAATGCTGCACTGTTTCTTCAACAACCGTTACGGCTATTTTCGCGACGAGTTCGATTATCTGGCGTGTGGAGATCACCCGGCGTGGGGATATGTCGACCAGCCTCCGCTGGTTCCGATTCTCGCCAAACTCAGCCGCATGGTTCTGGGCGACTCTTTGCGCGCCGTACGCTTCCTACCTGCACTGGCTTCTTCCGCGGCCCTGGTGGTCGCGGCTCTCGTCGCGCGCGAATTCGGCGGACGCCGGTTCGCCCTGGTGCTTACCGCTGTCTCTATGCTCGTCGCGCCGATCTACCTCTCCGACGGCAGCCTGCTCACCACTAATTGCCTGGAGCCGCTACTGTGGATGGGCTCGATCTATTGCGCGATTTTGGCGGTCAAACGGAACGAGCCACGCTACTGGCTGGCCTTCGGCATTATCGCCGGCGTCGGTCTCGAGGAGAAATATTCAATCGCGGTTCTTGGTCTGGGAATCGGGGTGGGGCTACTGTTGACCGAGCAGCGCCGCGCGCTCAAAGACCGCTGGATGTGGTTGGGCAGTGTGGCGGCGCTGCTGATTTTTCTGCCGAATCTCGTCTGGAACGCCCAGAACCACTGGCCGTTCGTCCAGTTGATGAGCAACATCAAGGCCAGTGGCCGCGATGTCCAACTCGGGTTGGGCGCTTTTTTCCTCCAACAGGTTTTGCTGATCCACCCGCTCAACGGGCCCATCTGGCTCGCCGGGGTCCTCGCCTTGTTCTTCTCCAAGCAGCTGAGGCCCTTCCGCATGTTGGGCTGGTGCTATTTAGCGGCTTACCTCGCCTTCGAGGTGCTGGGCGGCAAGAATTATTACCTGTCCCCGATCTATCCAATGCTATTGGCCGCCGGCGCGGTGGCGATCGAGAGCGCCATCGAGCGTTCCCCGCACTCGTGGTCGAAGCCGGCCATTCTGGTGATACTGGTCGCGGCCGGCGTTTGGCTTGCACCCATCGTTGTGCCGGCGCTGCCGGCCGATCGGATGCTTGCCTATCTGAACAGCCTCCCCTTTGACGTGCCACGCACCGAAAACAGCCACTTTTCCGCGGCCCTGCCGCAGCACTATGCCGACCAGTTGGGATGGCCAGAGATGGTGGCCGTGGTCGGCCAGGCCTGGAGGAGTCTCTCGCCCGAAGAACGGCCCGGCTGCGGCGTATTCGCCCAGAATTACGGACAGGCCGGCGCCGTCGATTTCTTCGGCCGCCGTTACGGATTGCCGCCCGCGCTGAGCGGCCATCAGACCTATTACCTGTGGGGTCCGCGCGGTTATTCGGGCAATTGCCTCATCGTCATAGCGGACCGAAAGGAAGCGCTCGAGGACCTCTTTCAACGGGTCGAACTGGTCGGGATCTCCGACAATCCCCTGGCGCTCGAGCGGCACATCCCAGTCTTTGTCTGTCGCGGCGCGAAGTTCGGCTCACTCGCCCAACTTTGGCCCCGCCTGAAGTTTTGGGGCTGAATCGACGGAATCCGAGGAGCTCGTGCCTTGACTTTCGTCGCAAGGGTAATTTATTCTGGCCATTCGACTTGGCCTTGCCAATGGCCGTTCTGCGTATGTCCAACCAATCGCGGCACGAAGCCGAGACCGTGGAACGGTTTCTGGATTCCACTCTGGAAAGCGTGGATCACGCGGAGGACATCGCGGTCGGGCTGGCCAAAAGAGCGGGTTTTGGTGAGGACGATCTGACGAAGATCGGCATGGCCGTGCGCGAATCCATGGTGAACGCAGTGGTCCACGGCAATCGCTATAACGCCAATAAGAAGGTGCGATTTTCGGTTAGCAAGAACTCCGAATCGCTGACCGTGCGGATTGCCGATGAAGGCGAGGGATTCGATTTTGAAAACCTGCCTGATCCGTGCGCCGGGGAGAACCTGTTCCGGAGTTCGGGACGCGGGATTTTCCTGATCCGGTCCTTCATGGACGAGTTTCAGATCCGCCGCCTGGCGCCCGGCGGGTTAGAGGTTGTTTTGGTTAAGCGCATGGTGTCCAAATAAAGTTCAACAGTTTTCAGCCAGGAGGCATGTTGCAGTGAGTGTAAAGTTGAATACTCGGCAGGTGGGGGACGTGAGCGTGGTGGATGTGGCGGGACGGATCACTTTGGGTGAGGGATCGAGCGCCCTGCGCGACGCTTTGCGCGACATGGTGGGCAAGAACCACAAGAAGATCTTGCTCAATTTGGGGGAGGTATCTTATATCGACAGCTCCGGAATCGGCGAACTGGTCTCCGGCTTCACTTCGGTGACCAATAGCGGCGGGCAGCTGAAGCTGCTGGGCCTGACCAAACGTGTCAAGGACCTGCTGCAAATCACCAAGCTCTATACGGTCTTCGACGTGCATGAGGAAGAAGCTTCCGCCATCCGAAGCTTTGCGTAGCTCGAGTGGAAGAAACTCTTGACCGATATCGACCTTATCGTCGTTCCGTGACCGTAACCGGCTGACTCAGGCGGAAACTGATGCGGGTTTCCGAAGGCAGCGTGGCAGGCTTACCGCGCGTCAGCAGCACATCTCCGGCTCCGGCTCCGCCGCCGACACCGGCGCCGATCGCTGCGCCTTTACCGCCGCCCGCAATCGCCCCAATAACGGCTCCGATCGCCGCCCCGGCGCCGACCTTGGTGGCGTCGGTTTTCTTCGACGACTCGGCTTCACGTTTGAAGCCGTCAGTAGTCACCGAAATCGTTTGGCCATCCGAGAGATGAATCCGGGTGAGTAGCACCGAGATCGAGGCTACGCCCTTTACTCGGCCGCCTCGATCGGATGAGGCCACTTGGCCTTCCACTCGCGCGCCGCGCTCCGCGATCACCAGACCGTTGGCGACCAACGGCTGGTCGAGCGAACCGGTGAACGCATCACCGGGGTTGTTTCGCTCGCTCGACAGCCCATCGATCAGGCGCACCGGAATCAGCATGCCGGCGTTCAGCGTCACCTGAGAGGGAGCCGGGGGCGGCGCCACATTCTCGGGCGCGCGGGGCGCGGGTGGAGCAACTTCGGCCACTGGCTGCGGTATCGGAACCGGGGCGGGAGCGGCGGGCGGTGCCGTCTGTGCCGCCGCTACGGGTTCCGGAGTGTGGCGCGCCGTCCGCGGTTTCGCTTTGGCTTTGGCCACCGGAAGGGATGCCGGCTGGGACGGCGGCTCGGGAGCCGGCGGCGGAGCTTGGACTCCGGCCGGGGGTAGCGGTGCCGGACTCTCGGCCGCGACCGGGGCCGGAGGCTGGGGCCGCTCGAACACTTTCATCACCACGGCGCCGCCCACGGCCGCGGCTGCCACCAGAACTCCAATGTGCAGAGGTTTCATTGCGCTTGCCTTCCTCAAACCTCATTGACGAGGAGGACCGATATTTCGTTTCCGCCTCGAAAACTCGTTAAAATCAACTATGAAGAACAAATCATGAGCCCGTTCCCTGCCTGCGTCCAGATCGGCAGCGTCATTGTTGGACCGGCCACCGTGCTGGCTCCCATGGCGGGTGTCACCGACACCGTTTTCCGCCGTTTTATCCGTAACTTGGGTGGATGCGGGCTGATCATGACCGAGTTTACCAGTTCGCATGGCGTCCGCGCGTCGAGGCAGGGCCGCAGACCGACCAAAACGCTCCAATATCTCGCCTTCGAGCCCGAAGAACACCCCATCTCGGCGCAGCTTTTCGGATCCGATCCCGCCGTGATGGCGGACGCGGCACGCGTTTGCCAGGATCTGGGGTTCGACATCCTGGATCTCAATTTCGGCTGTCCGGTCAACAAGGTGGTCAAGTGCAACGGCGGGTCCGGGCTGTTGCGCGATCTGCCGCTAGTGGAACGGGTGTTGCGCGAAGTGAGGCGGGCGATCGAGATCCCGTTCACCATGAAGTACCGCGCGGGCTGGAACGACTCGGAACTGGTCATGGTCGAAATGGCCAGGCTCGCCGAAGACTGCGGCTTGCAGGCGGTCGCACTGCACCCGCGTACCCGCGAACAAGGCTATAGCGGCAAAGCCGACTGGGCGCGGATCGCCGCGGTGAAGGCGGCAGTCAAAATCCCGGTTATCGGAAATGGCGACATCGTCACACCCGAGGACGCCGTTCGCATGGTCCGCGAGACCGGCTGCGACGCGGTGATGATCGGCCGCACGGCTTCGTCGAATCCCTGGATCTTCCGGCAGATCCGTCAACACCTCGAAACCGGCGTCTATGACGAGCCCACCGAACGCGACCGTTACGAAATGATGCGGCGGTATTACGCCATGCTTCTCGAGCGGGGAGAAAAGGACGCGGTCGGCAAGATGAAGCAGTTTGCCACCTACTTCACGCATGGCATCCGGGGCGGCGCGCAGCTTCGCGCGAATATTTATCGCGCGCAGGAGGCCTCTGGCATTCTCGAGCTTGTGGACGAATTCTTCGCGGAGCCCGCTCTGGCGCTGTGAAGAAAGTCTATCTCACGACCGATGGCGCCTGCCTGGGCAACCCGGGTCGCGGCGGCTGGGCCTGCATCCTCCGATACGACGGACACAAGAAGGAGTTATGGGGCTCCGAACCCCATACCACTAACAATCGGATGGAGTTGATGGCGGCCATCGAAGGCCTGAGCGCGCTCAAGGAAGGCTGCGAAGTAGAGGTGATAACGGATTCCGAGTATCTCAAGAACGGGATCACCTCCTGGATTCAGGGCTGGAAGCGCAAGGGGTGGATGACGGCCTCCAAGAAACCGGTCGTAAACCAGGACTTGTGGAAGGCTCTCGACCGACAAGTCGAGCGCCATAAGACCACCTGGTCCTGGACCAAAGGCCACGCTTCCCATGCCGACAACAACCGCTGCGACGAACTGGCCTCGCGCGCCGCCCACCGGCAGGACCGCGGGACGGCCTAAGAGGGCGGGAACGCGTCTCGTATCAAAATCTGCGCCGGCCGAGCGTGTGAGAGAGGCTCGTCAACTCCCGCGACAAGGACGCCCGGGGCCTTGACTTTTTCGTAAGTCTAGGCTTACCGTAAGGTATGGCTGACCGATGGGAGATGCTCGGCGCGCTCTCCGATCCTACCCGTCAG
>Ga0306922_10000708_pt1 | contig 28558 bp, 25 predicted proteins | sample sta12Cox44000082_FD_203758 | JGI IMG/M metagenome (GOLD analysis project Ga0306922, IMG submission 203758) | Lab enrichment of tropical soil microbial communities from Luquillo Experimental Forest, Puerto Rico - statoxic.12C.oxic.44.000.082 (v2)... | ecosystem: Environmental > Terrestrial >... | reverse complement strand
AATCCAGCATAATTCCGAACCACGACCGCGAGATTCTCGGCAAGCGGTTGGACCTAGAGATGCTGATCGCCGCCGCTGCGAGTGAGCGCACCGCCACCGAGTACGACCAGCTGCTGGACCGTGCCGGCTCCAGTTGACCCGGGTGGTCGAAACCGCGTCGCCGTTCAGCATCGTCGAAGCGACCGTGATCTAGCTTAGCCTAACTGAAACTTTGTGGCGCCGAACGGTTCCGACGTGCCCAGCGCGAATACGGTCGACGGCTTCACTCGGTAGACATGCCACGGCGCGGGGCCGGCCGACTGGGCACTGTACTCCGCCGTGAGCGCGTCGCCCGCGACCTCGCATGGCCATCCGTTACGGACGAAAGCCTCTGCGACGGAAGCCAATTCGGCTGCTCCGGTAACCCGCTCCGCGACACCGTCGATAACCAGGTCGAAAGGCTCGGTGGCGACGCTGACGACACATCTGGCGTCGCGCGCCAGGTTGCGCGACTTGCGGGTCGCCGAACCGGACGTGAAGTACCAGCTGCCGTTGTCCTGAACCACCCCGACCGCCATCACATGGGGGCGGCCGTCGGGATTGATCGTGGTGAGCCACATAGTGTGGCGTTGCGGACCGCCGGTGCCCGGCGCCTGCGTCAGCTGCCCGTCCAGCACGGATTTGACGCGGGCCCACTCAATCGGCGGCGCCCCGTACCCGTCGAGATTGCGCTCTGTGATCGTCACAAAGATGTTGACCGGTGCGGGTCGCAGAATTCATCGCCCGCGTAAGAGGAACAGCCCGTACGCGGCGATCGACTGGGCGTCGGCGATCAACCCCGAGCGCATCATCTGCTCGACCTCTTCACGCGGGAACCACGCGCTGCGCATGTCCTGCTCCTCGTGCTCGCGGTCCGCTTCTCCCTCGGAGATTCCGGTCGCCAAGAACACCCAGCCGCGCTGACTGGTCATTCCGGGGGCGGTGTCGAGCTGGCCGAGCGCCTCGAACGACGACGCGCGTAATCCCGTTTCCTCGCGCAGCTCACGCTCGGCCAGCTCGGACGGCTCGACGTCCGCCAAATCCGGAGCGGTGCCCTGCGGAAACTCCCAGCGCCGCGCGCCAAGGGGATACCGGAACTGCTCGACCAACCGAAAACGGTTCCCGTCGTAGGGCATCACAAGCGCGTACGTCTGCTTGTCCACCACGCTGTAAATGCCCGAGCTGCCGTCCGGGCGGCGGATGTCGTCCTCCCGAAGCACCAGCCACGGGTTTCGGTAGATCTCGCGGGACGCGAGGCGTTCGATGAAAGGCACACCGCCAGTATCGCCGTGAAGCCGAACCCAGGTAGCGTCCGAAGGCATGTCGACCCGGGAAGCCATCACCAAGACCGTCAATCGATACCTCGAGTTCCTCGCCACGGGCACCACCGACGATGTCCTGACCCTTTACACCGCCGACGCAACCATCGAGGACCCGGTTGGGTCGGACCTCCGCCGCGGCCACGACGCCATCCGCGAGTTCTACGCGGGGTTCCAAGACGCCAAGAAAGAGACCGAGCTCGCCGAACTGCGTGTCACTGGCACCGAGGCGGCGTTTTTGTGGCACCTCACGCTCGACGCCGGTGACAGCCGCACCCGAATCTCGCCCATCTCGATGATGGCGTTCGACGAGGACGCCAAGATCACGTCGATGCGGGCGTTTTGGTCGCCGTCCGACGTACGGGTCGTATAGCAGCCACGTGAATCACGCGGCCGCTTCGGCCGCCCGTTTGATCCGCCGCAGCGTTTCCTCGATGCCCCGGTTGACCTGACGTCCGCGTGGGACAAGCACTTCGGCGAGCCTGTTGGGAACCGAGCACCACAGGAACTCAAAAGATTCGGTGAGCAACGTTCCGGACGACGACGGCTCCATCGAGTAGCGCCAACGCGTTTCCTCACGACCGGCACCGTCGTTGACCGTTGTGAAACCGAATTCGCGGCCCCGGTCGGCCGTATCGACCACGGCCGTTCTCTCCCAGCGCAGACGTCCGAGCCGGTTGTACCCGCGGAACCGCGCGCCCGGGGTCGCGGCGGCGGCCCCGCCCAGCCATTCGCACCGGTAACACTCGGGGCTCCACTCCCCCATTCGGGTGACGTCCGCGATCAGGTCGTAGACGAGCTCAGGCGGCGCGGCGACATCGATGCTGCTGCGGCCGCGCCGGGCTGTCGGCATGGCCCGAGTATTGCAGTTCGGGCGATAGTCTCAGCAACGAGCGAACGCCAATGTCACCAGAGGTGGAGGTTTATGCGTAGCCACATCATCGTGAGCGGTGACGACGCGCTGGCGACGACGATCGTCGAGGAGCTCAACAACGCCGGTGTGCACATCGTCAAACTCGCGAGCGCCGCCGACCTCGCCAGCGCGGGAGTCGCGCGCGCCCGTGCCGTGATCTGCACCGGGAAAAACGATGCGACGAACCTCGAAATCGCGCTGCTGGCGAGGCAAGCCAACCCCGACGTGCGGGTGGTAACGCGGCTCGCCAATGACGTGCTGCGAACGGCGATGGCCGCCGATAAGCGCCCGGGCGCGATTCTGGACGTCGCGGACCTAGCGGCGCCGTCGGTCGTCGAGGCATGTCTGGCGCGCACCGCGCACCCGTTCGAGGCGGCGGGCATCAAGTTCGTGGTCTCGGGCGCGGAGGCACCCCGGAACGCGACGCTGCGGGAGATCTACGGCGACCTGGCACCGGTGGCGGTGATTCACGGCGAGAACTGCGCCACGCCGGGCCAGGTGGAGGCGTGTCCGGGCCGGGATCTGCGGGTGCACGCCGGCGACTGGACCGCGATGATCGGCACCGCCGACGAGTTGGCCGCCCGCGGCATCAAGGTCCCGCGACCGACCCGAAGCCGGTCCCGCCGGCGCCGGCTGCGGCGGGGGCTCGATGCCGCGCGCGCCCTGCGTGACGATGTCAACCCGATGCTTTTCCGGGCGTTGGCCGCCGCGTTGACCCTGCTGGTCGGGTCAACGGTCCTGTTGCGCTTCTTCTACCAGCCTCATCCGGGGATGAATTGGATCGATGCGCTGTATTTCAGCACCGAGACGATCGCGACGGTGGGCTACGGCGACTTCAGCTTCCTGCACCAGCCCACCTGGCTGCGACTGTTCAGCATCATGTTGATGTTCGCGGGCGTGACGACCACCGCGGTCCTGGTCGCGTTCATCGCCGACCTGCTGCTATCGCGCCGCTTTGCCCGCTCGACCGGCCGCCAGCGGGCGCGTCATCTCCGCAATCACGTCATCGTCATGGGGCTGGGTTCGTTCGGCAGCCGCGTCATGGCTGACCTGGCCGCCGACGGATACGACGTCGCCGTCATCGAACGAAACGAGAACAACCGCTTCCTGTCGTCGGCGGCCGACCTCGACGTGCCGGTGATCTTCGGGGACGGGACGCTGCGGCAGACGCTGGAATCGGCCGGCGTCAGACATGCGCGCGCCGTGGCGGTGCTGACCCGGGACGACATGGTGAACATCGAGACCGGGATCGTGCTGCGCGAGATGTTGGGTCCCCGGGTGATACCGGAAGTCGTCCGGCCCGACGTTCCGCTCGTGCTGCGCGTATACGACCGCGTCCTGGGGGCGGCGGTGGCACAGCGGTTCGGATTCGAAAATGTCCGGTCGACCGTCGAACTGGCCGCGCCGTGGTTCATCGGCGCCGCAATGGGCCTGCAGGTGCTGGGGACGTTCTCGGTCGGGCAGCGCTCCTTCATGGTCGGCGAGATGCATGTGGCGGCCGGCAGCGAACTCGATGGGCTGCAGATGTTCAAACTGTCCACCCAGACCCGCGTCATTGCGATCACCCGGCACGACGCGCCCGTCGCGCTACACCCGCGGCGCGACGCCTGGCTGCGCGCCGGCGACACCGTCTACCTCGTCGGCCCATACCGCGAGCTGCTGGCGACCCTGCGCAAGGGGCAGCCACCCCAGCAATCGGGCACGGACGAGGTTCAGCTCATCCCGCCCAGACCTGCCCCGCCACCTCGGCCGCGCGGCGTAGCTGGCCGAGGTCCGAACTTGTCGGGATGAGCTGAACCTCGTCGGTGCCGATGCCTTCGAACTTTCGCAGCACCGCCAGCAGCTCGTCCTCACTGCCGGCCCAGCCGGTCATCGGCGCCATCGCATCGACGTACTCGGCCGGTATCCAGTTCATGTAGCGCCGCAGATGCCGCTGCACCTGGGCGCGGGCCCGCTCGGGCGGCCCGAACGCGAACCAGAACGACGTCACCAGGTGAGGCTTGGACTTGCCGGCCCGCGCCCACGCGTCCCGCGCCACGTCGAACAGCTCGTTCTGCTTGGCGGCGTCGAGGTCCAACGTGGTTCCGGCCAGTCCGTCGGCCCACGCCGCGGCGCTGCGGATGGTCTTCGGCCCGATGCTGCCGACGAACAGCGGCGGCCCCCCGGGCTGGACCGGGGCCGGCCCGACCGGCAGCACCGACTCGGTGATCTTCTCGCCGGCCCACACCCGTTTCATCACGGCCACGCGCTCGGCCATGCCGCGCATCGTCTGCGTCGCCGGGTCGGCACCCACGGCGTGATAGTCCTCGTGCCTGCCGCCCACGCCGATGCCCACGGTCAGCCGCCCGCCGGAGAGCATGTCGCCCGTCGCGAGCCCTTTCGCCAGCATGACGGGATCGTGCAACTGCGGCACGATCACCGTCGTCAGCAGCCGTACCCGGTCGGTCCAGGCGGCCAGCGCGCCGAGCAGGGTCAGGTTGTCCGGGTTTTCGAAGGCGATGCGCTCTCCCCAACAGAGCGACGAGAACGGGCCCTCGTCGATCGCGCGCGCCCAGTTCTCCAGGACCGTCGCATCCAAGTCCGGCTCCATCACCGGCATGGTCATCGCTATCTGCACAGACGCGATTCTGGCAGCATGAGACAGATGGGTTTAACCAGTACCTCCATCGCGCATGTCCGGCTCACCGTCACCGACATCGAGCGATCACGGCAGTTCTACGAGAGCGTGTTCGGTTGGCCGGTGTTGCTGGAGGTCCCCGACAATGCCAACGAAGCGACCCGCTCCCAGTTGGGCTTCCTGTACGGCGGTGTCATCTACGACCTCGGCGGCACGCTGCTCGGGCTGCGTCCGGTCGCCTCGGACCGCTTCCACGAGGATCGCTGCGGACTCGATCACATCGCGTTCCGGGTCAGCAGCAAGGCCGAATTAGATGCCGCCGCCGCGCATCTCGACGAAGTCGGTGTCGAGCACGAGCCGGTCAAAGACATTGGGCCGTCATACATCCTGGAGTTCCGCGACCCGGACAACATCGCGTTAGAGCTCACGGCGCCGAAATAGCGCTTCTGGTCTTCGCGCGAGCGTGCGCGGAATGACGGCCCTTGCGGCGTGTCGCCGGACAAACACGCACGCTCGCAAAGGGGTAAATAGGAAATATGAGCATCAGTTTCAACCACACCATCGTCGCCGCGCGCGACAAGCGGGAGTCCGCGGAATTCCTCGCCGAACTGTTCGGCCTGCCGAGCCCGACGCCGTTCGGGCACTTCATGGTTGTCGCGCTCGATCACGGCGCCAGTCTCGATTACGCCGACGTCCCCGAGGGCGAGGAGATCCGGCGCCAGCATTACGCGTTTCTGGTTTCCGAAGAGGAGTTCGACGCGATTTATGGCAAGATCCAGGCAAGCGGCCTGCAGCACTGGGCGGACCCGGGTGCGCAAAGACCCGGCGAGATCAACCACCGCGACGGCGGCCGCGGGGTGTACTTTCCGGATCCCTCCGGGCATGGCATGGAGATCCTGACCCGGCCCTACGGCTCAGGCGGTTAGTCGACGCGCCGCGGTGAGCCGTGTCGCACGTGCTCCTGGTCGCGATAGTCATCGGCGAATCGCGCGACGTGCTTGGGCAGTGCGCCGGACGCGACGTCCGCCAGGGTCGTTTCTTCCAGCACCGAGCGCATACTGGCGCGCAGCGCCCGCCACACATCCGCCAGCGGCGCGGTGGGCCCGGAATAAGGCAGGTCCCCGAGTCCGATGTCGCGGACGCTGGCCAGCGGTCCGTCGATGCAGCGCAACACGTCGGCGATGCTGATCTCGTTTGCGGGACGGGCGAGTTCGTAGCCGCCTTCGCGACCGCGATGGCTTCGCACCAGACGGTCGGTGCGCAGGTTGGTAAGGATATCGACGAGGAATTGGGGCGGTATGCCCTGAGCCTGGGCTAGATCGTCGGTCTTGACCAGCGTGCCGCTGCTGGCCGTCGCGAGCTGGACCATCGCCCGCACGGCGTACTCCGCCTTGGCCGACATCCGCATTCTGACGATTCTGCCATCCGCTGGATCTAGGCCCTCAACTCAAGCAGGTCGATGATGAGCTGCGCCTGCTCGTCGAGGGTGCGGTCGGGGGTGAGCCGCAAGTCCGGATTCTTCGGACGCTGATACGGACTGTCGATGCCGGTGAAGTGCGTGATCTCGCCCGCGCGCGCTTTGGCGTACAACCCCTTGGGATCACGCTTTTCGCAGTCCGCGAGCGGGGTATCGCAGAAAACCTCGACAAAGTCGAAGCCGGCATCCGTGTGGACTTTACGAGCCATTTCCCGGTGCTCGGCCAGCGGGCTGATCGCCGGCACCAGCACGATCTGCCCGGTGTCGGCCAACAGCATCGCCACATGGGACAGCCGGCGCAGGTTCTCCGCACGGTCGGCCATGCTGAAGCCCAGGTCGGCGTTGAGGCCATGGCGCAGGTTGTCGCCGTCGAGAACATAAGTGGGAACGCCCTTTTCGAGCAGCTTCTGCTCGACCAGCATGGCCACCGACGACTTGCCGGAGCCCGACAGGCCGGTGAGCCACACGGTTTTGCCCCGGGACGTCCTGTCCGCGGCGGTGACCAATGACTTGTGCAGCACGGTGTTCGGGCTTGCCGCGTACGGCGAGACACCGCGCAGCACCATGCCCGCCGCCACCGTTCCGTTGGTGTCCGGGTCGATGAGGATGAACGAGCCGGTGCTGGCGTTCCGGGTGTACCCGTCGAGCAGCAGGGGTACCTGGGTGCGCAGCGAAATGCGGCCAAGTTCGTTGAGCTTCAGGGCCGTTGCCGTCTTGTCGCGGTGCAGGGTGTTGACATCGAGCCGGTAGTCCAGCCCCGTGATCCGTGCGCGGGTGGTCCGGGTGGTGTGCTTGATGACGTACTCGCGACCGGCCTCCAGAGCAGCGCCGTCGGCCATCCAGCACACGGTCGCGTCGAAGTCCTGGACGACCCTGGGCTGGTTGTTGGTGCGGGCGATCATGTCCCCGCGCGAGATGTCGATATCGTCGGCGAGGCTGATCGACACGGCCATCGGTGGAAACGCTTCTGCCACTGGACCGTTCGGTCCGTCGATCGCCGTGATACTGGTGGTCTTGCCGATTGGCAACACGACCACTTCGTCGCCCGGGCGCATCACTCCACCGGCCACGGTGCCGGCATAGCTACGGTGATCATGATGGTCGTGCGTTTGCGGGCGGATGACGTACTGCACCGGGAACCGCACGTCGACCAGGTTGCGGTCGCCGAGGATGTAGACCTCTTCGAGATGCGACAGCAACGCGGGGCCCTCGTACCATGGCGTCTTCTCCGACTTGGTCACCACGTTGTCGCCGTGTAGCGCCGACATCGGGATGGAGGTGACGTCGTGCACTTCCAGGCGGGCGGCAAAGGAATAGAACTCGTCGCGGATCGACTCGAATTTCTCTCTGTCCCAATCGATCAGGTCCATCTTGTTGACCGCGAGCACAATGTGGCGAATGCCCAACAGCGACGCCAGGAAGGCGTGCCGGCGTGACTGCTCCAGCAGGCCGTGCCGGGCATCGACGAGCACGATCACCAGCTGGGCGGTCGACGCACCCGTGACCATGTTGCGCGTGTACTGGATGTGTCCCGGCGTGTCGGCGATGATGAATTTCCGCTTGGGAGTGGCGAAGTAACGGTAGGCGACGTCGATGGTGATGCCCTGTTCCCGCTCGGCCCGCAGGCCGTCGGTGACCAACGCCAGGTCGGTGTACTCGTGGCCGCGCTCCTTGGACGTCCGCTCCACCGACGCCCACTGGTCTTCCATGACGGCCTTGGAGTCATACAGCAGGCGCCCGATCAGCGTGGACTTGCCGTCGTCGACGGAACCGGCGGTTGCGAGACGCAGAAGTGTTGTCATCAGAAGTAGCCCTGCCGCTTGCGGTCTTCCATTCCGGCCTCCGAGATCCGGTCGTCGGCTCTGGTCGCGCCGCGCTCGGTCAACCGCGAGACGGCGGTCTCGGCGATGACCTCCGAGACGGTGGCCGCCTGCGATTCCACACATCCGGTGCAGGTGACGTCCCCGACGGTGCGGAAACGCACCGCCGCCTCGAACACCGGCTCGTCGGCGCGCGGCTGCATGTGCCGGTGCACCGCCAGCAGCATGCCGTCGCGATGAAACACCTTGCGCCGGTGCGCGAAATAGATCGAGGGCAACTTGATCTTCTCCGCACCGATATACGACCAGATGTCGAACTCGGTCCAGTTGGACAGCGGGAAGACCCGGATGTGCTCGCCCTTGTGGTGCCGGCCGTTGTAAAGGTTCCACAGCTCCGGCCGCTGGGCCTTCGGTTCCCACTGGCCGAATTCGTCGCGGAAGCTGAACACCCGCTCCTTGGCGCGTGCCTTCTCTTCGTCGCGGCGCGCACCCCCGAACGCGGCGTCGAACCTGTTCTCGCGAATGGCCCGCAGCAGTGTGACGGTCTGTATCGGATTGCGCGACGGGATGGTCTCGACGACCCGGCCCGCGTCGATGTCTTCCTGCACCGATGCCACCACCAAGCGCACCCCGGACTCGGCGACCAGTTCGTCGCGGGTCGCGATCACCTCGTCGAAGTTGTGGCCGGTGTCGACATGCATGACAGGGAACGGCAGGCGCCCGGGGCGGAACGCCTTGAGCGCGAGCTGCAGCATGACGATGGAGTCCTTGCCACCCGAGAACAACAGCACCGGCCGCTCGAACTCCGCGGCCACTTCCCGGATGATGTGGATCGCTTCTGCCTCCAGCGAGCGCAAATGGCTCAATTCGTACTGGCCGGCGGCGGGGCCGCCCTTCACAGCGCTGGTCATGGATTCCTTGCCGGTCGTATTCCCGATAAATCTGGTAGAACTGACCATGTTTACGGTCATTGTCGTATATAGAACCAGCCATCCCCCCCGGTGTCAATGACCTCTCGCGTATTTGCGGCGGCCTACGGATGCGAAAGCATGGACGGATGGCAACCGAAACTCAGAGCGGCCGTGACGTCATCGCGCAGTTCATCCCCCAATCGCCGTTCGTCGCGAAACTGGGAATCGTCGCTGATCAGCTGGGCGACGACGAAGTCAGGCTGCGGCTACCGTGGGATCCCTCCAATATCACCGTCGGCGACATGGTTCACGGCGGCGCGATCGCCACCCTGGCCGACGTCACCGTCATGGCGGCGGCCTGGTGCGGCGCGGAGGCACCCCCCGAATTGCGGGGCGTGACGGTGTCGATGACGCTGGACTTCATGGCGCCGGCCCGGGCCACCGACGTGATCGGGGTGGGCCGGGTGCTCCGGCGCGGACGGTTGCTAACCAATTGCGAGGCCGAGATCGTCGACCCGGAGGGCAGGCTGCTCGCCAAGGCCCTGGCCACGTACAAGGTGGGCTGACGGCTAGTAGCGCGAGCACCAAACTAGAGGGTCACTTCCTCGAGTTTGCCGGTGGCGACATTGAAGACGAAGCCGCGCAGCGACACGTGCTTGTTCACGAACGGGCTGTTGTCGATCCGGCGCAGCGACTGCCGGACATCCTCGGCGGGATCCGGGAACGCCTCGGCCGCCCACGGCGGTTTGACGCCCGTCTCCTCCTGAATGGCGCGCTTGAAGTCGTCGTCGGTGAAGGTGAGCATCCCGCAGTCACTGTGGTGAATCAGGATGATCTCCTCGGTACCCAGCAGCCGCTGGCTGATGGTCAGCGAGCGGATGACGTCGTCGGTGACGACTCCGCCGGCGTTCCGGATGACGTGGGTCTCCCCCTCGTTGAGGCCGAGGATGCGATAGACGTCCAGCCGCGCATCCATGCACGCGACCACCGCGACGTGTTTGCTCGGCGGCATCGGTAGCGGGCCCTTGAAGTTGCTCGCGTATTGGGCGTTGTTGGCCAGGTATTCATCGGTGACCGTCACGGAAACCTCCTACGGTCTGTAGTACGGGCGGTGCGTCGCGACAGTCAAACCATGCGTGGTTTAAGTGTCACGAGCCGGGCAACGTAATTCACCCATGAAAATCAGCCGGATCACAAGGATCCGCTCGAGACGCTTTAACCTGTCCCAATGCGGCACGGGCGGCTCGGTCGGGCATGATCCGATTCCTCGCGCGTCGGCTCCTCAACTACATCGTGCTGCTGCTGCTGGCGTCGTTCCTGGCGTTCTACCTGGCCTCCGTGACCTTTCGCCCACTCGACACCTACACGCAGCGTCACCCAGTGCCGCCCAAGGAGCTCGTCGACCGCAAAGCGGCTGAGCTTGGCTTAGACAAACCAATACCGATTCGGTATGGCAAGTGGGTTGCCGGCGTGGCCCACGGCGACTTCGGCAAGACGCTCACCGGTCACCCCGTCTCACAGGAACTGTGGCACCGAATAGGGATCAGCCTGCGGCTGGTGGTGACCGGGTCCGTGCTGGGCACGATTATCGGCGTCATCCTGGGGGCCTGGGGAGCCATTCGGCAGTACCGGCTGAGCGACCGCATCATCACCCTGCTGTCGTTGATCCTCCTGAGCATTCCGTCATTCGTGCTGGCGGGCCTGCTCATCCTGGCCGCGCTGAAGGTGAACAACCTCACCGGCGTCCGGATGTTCCTGTACACCGGTGAGACATCACCGATCCCGCCCGGCGGCCTGTGGCACCGACTGGTCGACCGCTTGCAGCACCTCGTGTTGCCGACGCTCACGCTGGCCCTCTTCGGGATGGCAGGCTTCAGCCGCTACCAGCGCAACGCCATGCTCGACGTGCTCGGCGAGGATTTCATCCGCACCGCGCGCGCCAAAGGCCTGACCCGTCGGCGTGCGCTGTTCAAACACGGATTGCGCACCGCACTGATTCCGCTGGCCACCCTGTTCGCCTACGGGGTCAGCGGGCTGGTTGTCGGTGCAGTCTTCGTCGAGAAGATCTTCGGTTGGCATGGCATGGGCGAGTGGGTGGTGCTCGGCATATCCACACAGGACACCAACATTGTCGCGGCGATCACGCTGTTCTCCGGGTTGGCGATTCTGCTCGCCGGCCTGTTGTCCGACATCTTCTACGCGGTGCTCGACCCGAGAGTGCGGGTGACATGACGACCCAAGAGGCCAGCGTGGAAGTTACGGCCGGCATCCACCCGGCCGCCTTCACGTCGCGGCGAAACCTGTTGGCACGACGATTCATTCGCAACAAGCCCGCAGTCGTAGCACTGATTCTGCTCGTGGTGGGATTCGTCGGCTGCTACGCGCTGCCGCCGCTACTCCCTTACGATTACAACCATCTCGACTACGACGCGCTGCTGCAGCCACCGTCGCTCAAGCACTGGTTCGGCACCAACGCGCTCGGCCAGGACCTGCTGGCCCGGACGCTGCGCGGTATGCAGAAGTCGATGCTGATCGGGTTCTGTGTGGCATTGATCTCGACCACCCTTGCCGCCACCGTCGGGTCGATCGCCGGTTACTTCGGTGGCTGGCGCGACCGGGCACTCATGTGGTTGGTCGACCTGCTGCTGGTGGTGCCGAGCTTCCTGCTGATCGCCATCGTCAGCGCGCGCACCAAAGGGTCGAACAACATCTTTTGGCTCATCGTGTTGCTCGCGGCATTCGGCTGGATGGTCAGCTCGCGGATGGTGCGCGGCTTGACCATGAGCCTGCGCGAGCGCGAATTCGTCCGTGCGGCACGGTATATGGGAGTGTCCAGCCGCCGTGTCATTCTGCATCACATCGTGCCCAACGTCGCCTCGATCCTCATCATCGACGCCACCCTCAACGTCGGGTACGCGATCCTGGCCGAAACCGGTCTGAGCTTCCTGGGATTCGGTATTCAGCCACCGGACGTGTCGCTGGGGACGCTGATCGCGGATGGCACTCCCTCGACCACCACGTTCCCGTGGGTCTTCCTGTTCCCGGCCGGCGCCCTGGTCCTGATCGTCTTGTGCGCCAATCTCACCGGCGATGGCCTGCGTGACGCGCTCGACCCCCGCAGCCGGCCACCGCGCAGCAAGAAGCGGGTTCCCAAGTGACAGAAGTGACGGCCCTGCTAGAGGTGACGGATCTGAACGTCACCTTCGAATCCGGAGACGTCCGCATGCCGGCGGTGCGCGGCACCAGTTACCACATCGATCCGGGCGAAGTGCTGGCCATCGTCGGCGAATCCGGTTCGGGCAAAAGCACTGCCGCAATGGCCGTCGTCGGACTGCTGCCCGAGTACGCCGACGTGTCGGGATCGGTGCGCTTGCACGGCGAGGAACTCCTCGGACTGGACGACCAGGCGATGTCACGGATCCGCGGCAAGACGATCGGCACCATATTCCAAGACCCGATGTCGGCGCTGACGCCCGTTTACACCGTCGGCGACCAGATAGCCGAAGCCCTCGAGGTGCACAACGAAATCCGCCGCTCAGATGCCCGCAAACGTGCGGTTGAGCTGCTCGATCTGGTCGGCATCTCGCAGCCGCAAACCCGGGCGAAGGCTTTCCCACACGAGCTTTCCGGCGGCGAGCGCCAGCGGGTGGTGATCGCCATGGCGATCGCCAATGATCCCGACCTGCTGATCTGTGACGAGCCGACCACCGCGCTGGACGTCACTGTGCAGGCCCAGATCCTCGACGTACTGAGAACCGCGCGCGACGTCACTGGCGCCGGCGTCCTGATCATCACCCACGACCTGGGCGTGGTGTCGGAGTTCGCCGACCGCGCGGTGGTCATGTACGCCGGACGCGGGGTCGAGATCGCCAGCGTCGAAGATCTGTACCGCGACCGGCGCATGCCCTACACCGTCGGATTGCTGGGTTCGGTGCCGCGGCTGGATGCCCCGCAGGGAACCCGGCTGATTCCGATACCCGGCGCGCCGCCGACAATGTCGTCGCTGTCGCCCGGCGTGTGCCCGTTCGTGCCACGCTGCCCGCTGGCTATCGACGAATGTCGTTCAGCGGAGCCCGATCTCGTAGAGATCGGAGCCATTGGCGACGGCCACTGGGCAGCGTGCATCCGCACAGATGACGTCGCCGGCCGCAGCGCAGCCGAAATCTTCGGCGTTTCAACGCAACCGGTCGAAATCGAGGCCGCTACCGACGAACCGCCACCGGTGCTGCGGGTGACCGACCTGGCCAAGACCTACCCGCTCACCAAGGGCGTGGTGTTGCGCAGGCGGGTGGGTGAGGTGCGGGCGGTCGACGGCGTCAGCTTCACCCTGAAGCAGGGTCGCACCCTGGGCATCGTCGGCGAATCCGGTTCGGGCAAATCGACCACCCTCAGCCAGATTCTGGAACTCGCTAAACCCGAGGCAGGTTCCATCGAGATTCTCGGCACCGACGTCTCGACCCTCGACGGGGCCGGTCGGCGCAGCCTTAGGACCGAGCTGCAGGTGGTGTTTCAGGACCCGGTGGCCTCGTTGGACCCGCGCCTCCCGGTGTTCGACGTCATTGCTGAACCACTGGCCGCCAACGGTTTCGACAGGCCGCGGTGCGAGGCGCGGGTCGCCGAGCTCCTGGCGATCGTCGGGTTGGACCGCGCCGACGCCAGCCGCTATCCCGCGGAGTTCTCCGGTGGACAGAAGCAGCGGATCGGTATAGCGCGGGCGCTGGCGCTAAAGCCGAAGATTCTTGCGCTGGACGAGCCGGTGTCGGCGCTCGATGTGTCGATTCAGGCGGGCATCATCAACCTCCTGCTGGACCTGCAGCGGCAGTTCGGGTTGTCCTATCTCTTTGTGTCGCACGATCTTTCGGTGGTCAAACACCTGGCGCACCGGGTGGCGGTGATGTACCGGGGAACCGTCGTGGAGCAGGGTGACGGCGACCAGGTCTTCACCAACCCGCAGCACGAGTACACCCGGCGACTGCTGGCCGCCGTTCCGCGGGCGCACCCCGATGTCGCCGGCGGTTAAAATCGCGCGGGTGACGTACCCGCCCATGGTTCGCAGCATCGCGCTGATGGCACTGGTCGTGGCCTTGACCGTCACCGGTTGCTCGAACGCCTACCAGGATGTCCCGGAGGCGCAGGCCGCCCAGATAGGCGCCACCAGCGACATCAACCCCCGGGACCCGGCGACGCTGCGGAACGGCGGCAATCTGCGACTCCCGCTGACGATGTTCCCGGACAACTTCAACCTGTTGAACATCGACGGCAACACGGGCGATACCAATTCGGTTGTCGGCCCAACGCTGCCCGGGGTGTTCATCATGACCGCCAACGGGACGCCGCAGCTCAACACCGACTACTTCACCGGTGCCGAACTGACCAGCACCAACCCGCAGGTAGTCACCTACACCATCAACCCAAACGCAACCTGGAGCGACGGCACCCCGATTACCTGGGAGGACCTCGCGGCTCAGGTCAACGCATGCAGCGGCCGCGACCAGCGGTACTTGATCGCCAGCCGGGCCGGGTTTGAACAAGTGGAGACGGTGACCAGGGGGGTCGACGACCGCCAGGCGGTAGTCACCTTCGCCAAGCCGTACGCGGAATGGCGCGGGATGTTCGGCGGCTTGCAACCCCGCAGCATGACGGCGAACCCGGATGTCTTCAACAAAGGCCAGCTAGACGCCCCCGGGCCGTCGGCCGGACCGTTCATCGCGTCCACAATCGACCGCAGCGCGCAGCGCATTGTGTTGACCCGCAATCCACGCTGGTGGGGCCGCAAGCCGCAACTGGACTCCATCACCTTCCTGGTGCTCGACCCGGCTGCCGTCCTCCCGGCCCTGCAGAACAATGCGATCGACGCGGCCGACGTGGGATCACTGGACGACATGGTCACCGCCCGGCGCGCGCCCGGCATCGCGATCCGGAGCGCGCCGGCCCTGCTCTGGTACCACATCACCTTCAACGGTGCGCCCGGATCCATCATGGACGACCGGAGACTGCGGCTGGCGATCTGCAGAGGCATCGACCGCCAGACCATCGCCAACGTGGTCCAGCATGGCCTGACCGCCCATCCGACGCCGCTGAACAACCACATTTTTATGGCCGGCCAGGTGGGCTACCAAGACAACAGCGCTCCTGCCGTGTACAACCCCGACCAAGCCCGCCGGGACTTGGACGACTTGGGCTGGAAGCTCAACGGAACGGTGCGGGAGAAGGACGGCAAGCAACTGGTCGTCCGTGACCCGTTCATCGATCAACCATTCCGACGACAGATCGGACTGGTCGCCCAGCAGAACCTGGCGCAGATCGGTGTCAAGCTGGTGCTCGAGCCCAAGCCGGGTACCGGATTCTTCAGCCAGTACGTGACCACCGGCGACTTCGATGTCGTCGAATTCGGTTGGGGTGGTGGGGGTTATCCCCTGTCCGCCCTTACTCAGATATACACCTCGTACGGCGAGAGCAATTCGGGCAAAATCTCAAGCCCAGAGCTCGACGCGAAGATCAACGAAGCGCTCGCCGAACTGGATCCGAACAGGGCGCGCGCGTTGGCTAACGAGGCCGACCAGATGATCTGGCAGGAGGGCTTCAGCCTGCCGCTGTTCCAGTCGCCCGGTAACGTCGCGGTGCGCAGCGACCTGGCCAACTTCGGCGCGTTCGGACTGGCCGACGTGGATTACACGACAATCGGATTCATGCGGACCTGAGCCGCGGCAGGGACCGCTCGGCGATGGCGGCCACCTCAATCGCCTTCCACAGCAAGCGGACTGCGGGCCGCGGCGGTAGCGCGTCCAGCGCCGCCGCCCGAGGGGCCAGCCCGTCGAGTTCGCCGCGAAACGCCGCGTCGGCTATGGCCAGAGCGGCGGGCTCACGAAAATCCAACGCGCTGTGCGCCATCGTGGGAAGTTTCAACAGCACCGCGTTCGGCAGCAACGAAGCCTCGCGCTCGGCCACCGCCAACGGGGTGATGAGATCGCGACCGCCGGAAACCACGACGGTCGGCCAGCGGAATTTCGGCATCTCGGCCACCAGGTCATACGGTTCGTCCTCAAAATCTGCTGTCTGAGTGCGTGTTTCACGCATCATCACCGCGGGGTCGAGCGGCAGGCCGTCGGGTTCGGCGGCATAGTCGAGCTCACGGAACGCGATGCGGCTCACCAGGTCGTCCTCGTAGCGGAACGGCAGGTTGCTCAGGTGGGCGAATCGGGATAGCGCCGACCACAGCATCTTTCGTCCGTCGAGCAACAGGTCGAGTTGATGATCGAGCAGCGTTGTCCCGCCATAGCCGTAGATTGTCGCGACGATCTGTGTCGCCGACGCGGTCATCACACCGGCATCGACGAGTTCGCGGACTTTGGGAGCCAATGCGGCGGTCTCGGGGCTTTCGCCCCTGAGCAACAGCCGACGAATTGCGTTGCGCACGATCACGATGTCGTGCCGTGACAGCAGCGGCGAGTCGAGGACCATCGCCCGTACCCGACCGGGATGGCGCACGCCGACCCCGGCCGCGACATAGGCGCCGTACGACGTGCCGTAGATGACGGCCGAGTCCACGTGGGCATCGTCGAGCACCGCGGCGACGTCGTCGACGACCTGATTGATGGTGAGCGCCTGTGGCGGGAGGTCCGCACCGGAGTCGTCGTGGCGCGACAGTCCCACCCCGCGATGCTCGATCATGATCACGTCGAGGCCCGCGAGGGCGGCGCGGCGGCGCAGTCCGCGATACACCTGTACCGACGCCACCCCCGGGCCTCCCGGGATGATCACCAGCGGGTGGGCGGACTTGTGCCCGCCGCGCACGTAGTGGAGATCGAACTCTTCGGCGCTACCCGGGATGGTCGGCCGGCGTACCGATCGCACGCCGGGCAACGCGACCAGCTTTGCCTGCGCCCGGCGCCGTTTCGCGTTCATCATCATCGGTGTCGGCCCGCCATGCTTCCATTCTGCCGAGGCCTCGCGTCACCAGCGAATCAGATCCGCAGCCTTCTCGCCGATCAGCACCGACGGCGCATGGGTGTGCCCGCGAACCGTGCCGGGCATAACCGAGGCGTCGGCCACCCGAAGCCCCGCGCAGGCGCGGCGGGTGCTAAACGTTGAGATCGATGCGGTGGGCGCCTTTGACGCCGTCGTACCGCTCGGGACTACAGGTGAGCACTATCACCTGCCCGTGCTCGCCCACGGAGTCGAACACCTGGCCCATCCTGGCGAGCCGGTCCGGATCGGTGAAACCCAGCGCGTCGTCGACCACCACCGGAACGGTGTCCTCCTTGGTCACCAAGGCGGCGCCGGCGAGCCGCGCCAGGATGCCGAGTTGCTCTTTGGCCCCACCGGAAAGGGATTCGTAGGGCACGGTGTTGCCGTCCAGGGTGCGGCTGCGGATACACAGGTCGGTGTCGATGTCGACCTCGAAAGTGGGCCCGAATACCGGGCGACCGAGCCGCTGGAGTTCGGCGCGGTAGGGCTCGACGTAGCGCTGCCTGGTGGAATCGCGGTGGCGTGTCATGACCGAGCGCAGCAATTGCGCGGCGCGCGCCCGGCCGCCGACCCGGGCGTGGCGGCTGGCGGCGTGCTCGCGATCTGTCTCCGCGGCGTCGAGCTTGCCTTGGCGACCCTCGCTGCCGAATACCGACAGTTCGATGCTGATCTCGCGCAGCGCACGCGCGGCATCTTCGTAGCGATCGCGCAAAGACTCGGCCGCCTCGGTGGCGGCGGCCAACTCGTCGGCGACCGCCTCCGGCGCCGCGCCCGCCAGCTCGCCGGCCAGCTCGATCACCCGCCGCTCGGCGTTGTCTACCGCTTGCCTCCCGGCGTCCGTCGCCGCCGCGAGGTTCTCATCGCTAACCGACGAACGCTCCTGGGCGAGCCGATCGGTGGCCGCGTCGAGCTCGCTGCGTTGGGTCTCCACCTTGTTCTGTAAAACCGTTGCGCAGGTAGATAACTCGGCGAGGCGGGCGTCGGCGGCGACCGCTTTCTGGCGCCGGGCCTCGGATTCGGCCGTTGCGGCCGAGCGAGCGGCCTCCGCCGCATCGAGTTCGGCACGGGCGGCGGCGATGTCGGGCGCAACGGGATCGGGTTGGTCCGGTTGACCAGCGCGCAACTGCGCCAGGCGCGAACGCAGTTCATCGATCGGTTCGTCGCCGCACAAGCCGGCCACGGTGGCGGTTAACTGGTCGCGGCTGCCCTGCAGTTCGCGCCGACGCCGGTCGGCGGATCGGGCGGCCGCAAGGTCAACCACGTCGGCCGCGGCCAACGCGGCGGTCAGTTCTTGTTGTGCTGCGGCATATTTGGCTTGGACGTCGAGGGTGGTAGCGCCGGGGGTGACCCGCGCGGTTAGCACACCGGGAACCTCGACCGTGGTGGGACCGATCGCCGTGATGGACCAGCTTTCGCCCGCCGACAGCGAAACCCGTTGGTCGCCGGCGGCGAGCTCGATGTCGGCGGCCGCGGTGAATTCCACCCCCGCGGACGTCAGCGCCAGCTGGCCGCCGATGCGGTCGACCGCGGCGGCGGCGTCCTCGATTCGTCCCAGTAGCTCTTCGTTGACGGCGATTGTGGAAAGCTCTGCGCCGAGGCGGTCGCGGTCGCGCTCGATGGCGGCGATCTTGGTCAGCCGGGCGCTCATCCGGTCGGCTTCCTCGCGGTCGGCGAGCTGATCGACGGTGCGGCGGGCGGACTCCGCGCGGCGCTGCAGGTCTGTCAGTACCTGGGCGGCGTTCTCTGCCGCGGCGGCCGAGGCCTCGGCGTCGGCGCGCGCCGTCGACTGCGCGTCGGCGGCTTGTTTCGCTTCGGCCTCGGCGGCGGCGACAGTTGCTGTGCGAGTTTCGATTTCGGTCAGCAGCCGCACGCGCCCGTTGTGGGCGGCGGCCGCCGCAAAGCCGGTCGCGGCCGCGGCATCGGCGACCAGCTTGGCCTCACGCGCCTGGTTGGTGAGTTCGGCGATCCTGTCGGCGGCGGCCCGCGCTGCGGCCAGCCGGGGGCCGGCGGCGATCCGCTGCTGCGACAACTCGGCGACCTGCTCGGTCAGGACGGAGTGACGGCACACCCGCTCGTCGACCTCCGCCACCGCCGCCGCGCATTCCGCGACCGCAGCCTCGGTGTCGGCCAGCCGGGAAATCGCGGCGGACCACTCGCCGGTGGGACGTCCGGTCAGGGTGAAGTAACGGCCGTACTCGGTGTCGATCCGCTCGATGAGCAGCGGCTCGGTTCCGGAGAGCGCCGCGTCGTCACCGGCCGCGACATCGAGGGCTCGCGAAAGCGCATCACAACCGGACAGATCAACCGCGGTGGTCGATGTGGCCTGCAGTACGCGCTGGGCATGCCACAGATCGTTGTCCACGGTCTCGGCCAGGATCGCGCGGACCCGTTCGTGGGCCTCGTCGCCGGTCAGCTGTTCGCGGCGCGGCGTCAGCACCGTCAACTCCGTTTCGCATTTTTTGTGAAACCGCTTGCGGTAGACGAAACGATAAGGACCGCAGCTGATTTCGGCGCTGACCTCGGAGCCGACGTCGCTGTTTGTGGGCTTGACCTGCTTGACTTCCTTCTTCGTGGAGCGGTCGCGGGATTCCAGCAGCAGGTCCAGGGCCTCGATCATCGACGACTTGCCGACCTCGTTCGCGCCGGACACCACCACCACGCCGTGGTCGGGGAACTCGATCTCCCGGTGCGCGATGCCGCGGTAGTTCGTCAGGACCAGCCGGTGCAGCTTCACGCGGCGCCCCGATCCGCGAGCCGGAGCAACAACGCCAGCGCCGCCTGCGCGTCGACGGCGGACTCGGCGTCGCCGTCGCGTGCCGTCGCCACCAGCTCCTCGACGGCCGCGGCGGCGAACCCGCCGATGCCCAGATCGGTGAACTCGCCGTCGGCCGGTATGACCGCCAGTTCGGTGTGGCGTTCCCACAGGCCCAGCCAGGCGAACAACCGTCCGTATCGGTCCAGGCAGGCATCGAGCGCGGCCCGGTCGGTGACCGTCAACGAACCGGTCAGTGCCAGCCGCACGACGGTTCGATCCTTTTCGGTCAGCAGGTCCAGGTTCATGTCGAGGTCCGCGATGTCGCGGCTGGTGTCGACCTGGCGATGCATGGTGACGAACCGCCAGTGGCCGACGTCCCGGGACTCGACGGTGACGGCGCGGCGCGGGTCGCTTTCGTCGATGTCGACGACCAGAACATGGCCGGGGTCCGATTCGACGTCGTCGAAGTTGGTGACCTCGGGCGAGCCGGAGTACCAGACCCGGCCGCTGCCGCCGACCTGCGTGAGCGAATGCTTGTCCCCCAGCGCGACATAGTGCAACGCGCCGCTGGCCAGCGCGTCGTCCAGCTTGGCCAGCCGGATCAGCGAGGGTTTTTCACGATCGGGGTCCAGGACGTCCACACCGCCGTGGGCGACCAACACCCGGGTGACCGAGCCCTCGGACGAGCCCTGCATTGCGTCGAGCACTTCGGCGACCAGGTCGGTGGTCGGGGCCTTGGACCGCCAAGGCGCGGCGACGATTTCCACCCCGGGCCGGACCTGATGGATGCCGGCCTTGTCGAGGACGATCACGTTGTCAGGACGTTCGGCGTTGAACAGCGCGCCGGTGTACACCGATGACGCGTCGAGCGGATCGTGGTTGCCCGGAAGCAGGTACACCGGAATCCCGATGGCGCGCATGGCTTCCAGGGACTGGCCGATCACCTGGGGGGCGAGCTGATTGTGTTCGAAGACGTCGCCGGCCACCACGACGAACTCCGCGCCCACCTCCGCCGCCAGCGCCCCAAGGCCGGCCACCGCGTCGCGCCGGGCCGCCGAATACCGTGGCTGGGCGTCGCCGGCGAGGAAGTGCCGGGTCATGCCCAGTTGCCAGTCGGCGGTGTGCAGGAATCGCATCCCGTGTCTCCTGAGTACGTGGTGTCAAGGCAAGGCGAAGTCTAGGTCCGCGTACCGACAAGACACGGGACCTCGCCCGGCAGGTCTCGGCTGAACCCCGAGATGGGCGGTTTCCTCCGCTGAAATCCCTTACTTCACTGCATTTTCTGTGCACAGCTTTTGTCGGTGGCTCGGGCTAGCGTGGCTGGACCGCAGGGGCAATGTCTGTGTGCGCCACGGTTGTCCAACAAAGTTCGGCCCAGTCAAGACGCCAAGCGCGAGCACCGCGTCACTATCAGCGGGTGTGCTGGGACAAGGCCAGGCCCAACGACACTAGGGAATAATCGCGCACGGGAGCGGGCCGCAATTGATCCGAGGCGGCGCTGGAGGATTATCTCCGTCCCAGACATCGCTGGGAGTGCCATCCCTGTACGGCACGTTGCCCTGGTGGTAATAGACGTAATACCAGGTGTGGCAGACCCTCATATCCCAAGCGAGATCCCGTCCCGACGGATACCAGGGATTCCACAAGGGTTGCCCTGGGCACCAATGATATGGGCCGCTGAGGGCCTGCGCGGTACCTGCGCCTAGCCCCAAACAAGCCAAACCCAGGCCGCCAGCCACCACCAGAGTCGTTGCTGACCCTGCGATTGCTCGTTTCATAGGTCGCACGGCATTCCTGCGGGACCGGGAAAGACTGGTAAAGCGCGAGATTAGGTTCACGGTTAGTTCCTTTCGGGCTGCTGTGTGCGAGCGAACAGCACCCGCGCTGCTACCGATCCCAACACTATTTGGAAGAACGGTAAATGGGAGTTCCGCCCCGATTTAGGCGGTGACATCCAGACCGTTGGCATGGTCGAGCGGAAGCTGGCCGATGACCAATGCGGCCCCACGGATCGTGCTGCACGCCAACGAATGTTTTGGTAACGCACTCTAAACTGGACAACGGGCCATGTAAGAGGGGCGGCAACAGAAGTGGCAGACGACACCAGCTCGTTGAGCTTCCTTAGTCGACGTCCCTTTTGGTGGTTCCTGATAAGTCCGGCTGGCGCTGTTGGCTCAGTGTGGGGGAAGCGCCTAGGCGAGAACCGTCCACTTCTGGGTCACATCGTTTTCATCCTCGGCCTAGTGCTTATTGCGATCGGTCACGGCTGGGCCATCGACCGGGCGTACGTTCGTCTTGCCGGTCATCATCGGCATCATCAGCGACGCGCGTGAACGCAAGGAGCACGGACACCTGCGCATGGTGTTGTACGCCAAGGATTGAAGTTACGGCTGACCCCTTGCGCGTAGCCCATCCCTACTGTTGCCTGGCGCTGAGAGTGAAGGGCTGCTGCGACGACTGTATTTCCCGATACCGGAACGTCGCTTAGAATCCTCAGCAGCATGCCCACTCTCGGAGGCGTGAAATGCCGTCTACATATAGACTTCTCCAACTCGCACTCGCCGTCTTTGGCGTCGTCATGATCCTTGTTTATCCCCTGGCGCTGGTCTGGCCGGCGGGGTGGGCATGGCATCACGGCGCGCCCTACGAATCTGACTACTTCATGATGATTGTGGGCATCTACGCGACACTAGGCGTCTTTCTAATCAACGCGGCGCGCAACCCCGCAGCAAACCTCAGCTTGATCTGGTTCACGGTGTGGTCGAGTGTCGTGCACGGCACAATCATGGCGATGCAGTCCTTCAGTGGCGACCATATGGGGCATTTGTGGGGGGATGTCCTGGCACTCTTCCTCGTTGCCATCGTCCTGTCGGTCCTCGTGGTGTCGTGCGGTCTGAAGCGGTCTAGTGAGACGGGCACTTCTGCGGGGCGCATCCGCGCGGAGCCTGGCCGTCGCGGCTAAACCAGTTTCAAACTCTCACGCGGGCACCCACGTTGCCAAACCATAAGGTGCATCACCTAAACGGTCACGCCAAGGATCGTGGCTGTGCCGCACCGGCCTCACGGTGCCCGTTCGCGGCGACACCGAATGGACACCCCCACCGCATTTAGACCGCGGCCAACTACGAACCAACGCCTACTGGCACCCCGAGAAGCTCCCCCACGGCATAGCACCCCCGGGACGCACTGATTAACCTGAACCGGATGAATCGTCAGCGCACCCTGCTCTTGATGCGGCACGCGAAATCCGACTATCCGGACGGGGTCCCCGACCATGACCGGCCATTGGCGCCGCGCGGCATCCGGGAGGCCGGGCTGGCCGGTGACTGGCTGCGTGCCAACGTCCAAGCCGTCGACGCCGTGCTGTGCTCCTCCGCGACCCGTGCCCGGCAGACGTTGGCGAACACCGGCATCGATGCCCCGGTGCGGTACAGCGAGCGGCTCTACGGCGCCACCCCGGGAACGATGATCGAGGAGATCAACGAGACCGCCGACACGGTCGGCACCCTGCTCGTAATCGGTCACGAACCGACAATGTCGGCATTGGCGCTCGGTCTGGCCGACGACGACGGCACGGATCCCGCTGTCGTGGAACGCATTTCGGCCAAATTCCCGACGTCGGCGATCGCCGTGCTGAGCGTGCCGTGCGCCTGGAAAGGCGTGGAACCACGCAGCCTAGCGCTGACCGGCCTCGAAGTGCCGCGCTAGTCCCGCTCTACGAGTTGGTGGCCAGCGTCAGCTCCATCAGCTTGATGGCCTGACCGCAGGCGTCGATGCCGGGCGCCTGGGGGTTGACCCACCAGCCGACCACTCCCGCCGCGTCGCTGGCCACTCCGCAGGCGCCGTTCGCGTCGTCCGTGCGCATGACGATCGAATCGATGCCCGCGATCGGATGGTTCTCGACCTTGTACTTAAGGAAGTCGGCCACCTTGCGCTCTTCGCCGATGCTGCCCTGCTCGAACCAGAACCGGGTGATGTCGATCAGGCCGGCGGGGTTGGCCGCCTGCCACCGGCAAATCGCGCCGACGAAAGTGCTTTGAATGTCGAGCGGATCGGCGCCCACCGTCTTGGCCAGGATGTCGCTGGTCAGCACCTCACATTCCTTCAGCAGGTTCGGGTACTGCTGTTGGGAGTTGTTGTTCCGCGACGGGCCCCCCGCCTTGACGGCGGTGCCCCCAACGGCCCTCGAACAACCGGTCATGATCACCAGCGCCGCTATCAAGACGACTAAACCGGCACGGACGCTTCTTCTGCTCATTTGGCGTTCGCAATCGACTGACGGGTCAGTTCTTTGGCTATGTCGCAGGGCGGCGGGAAAGGCTTTTGGCTGAAGCTGACCGACCATTCGATGAAGTCGTCCTTGAACTGGATGCCCACTTCGCACAGCGAATCGCCCAGGTTGGGCTCGTTACCGACGGCGATGAAACCGCTATGGCCGTCGATGTTGATGTCGTCGACGCTCGCGCGCGACAGCTCCTCGGTCTTGCGTTCACGCCCGATCGGGCTGCCGCGGTACCAGGAGAAAGAAAAGTGCGGACCCAGAATCCCGCCGCCCGCGAGCCACTGGCACCCCACGGAGTTCCGGGCGGTGTTGACCAGCCCGGTCACCTTGGTCAGCTCGGCCACCGTCTGATCGCCGATGCCACCGCATTGCGGGAACATCGGGCCGTGCTGGCCCTCGCCGCTCCCCGGCGCCGACGACCCCGTCGCTCCCGGTTTGTTGTCACCGGAACTGGAGCACCCCGCAAGGATCAAAATCATTAAGGCCGACGCCGCAAGAGCCAGCGCCCTCGCGTTACGCCGCACCGCTGCCCTGCCTTCTGCTGCTCACACGATGCACTGTAGCGGCAGCCGGAGGGTCAACCACCGACGTGGCACCTGAGCAGGGATTTCGACCTTGCCGGCGAATGCGGCACCGGAGCGAAACCCACGCGGCGGCGGTGGCGTGCCTGGCGCCCGCCATATGCGACAGTTACCAAATGCTCCTGGCACTGCTGCGCCAGTACGTCCAGCCGTACCGCCGGCTGGTTGCGGTGCTGATGGTGCTCCAGTTGATCAGCACCCTGGCGTCGCTGTACCTGCCGACGGTCAACGCCGCGATCATCGACAAGGGCGTCGCCAAGGGCGATACCACCACCATCGTCAGGCTCGGCATGGTGATGCTTTCGGTCACGGGTCTGCAGGTGTTGTGCGCGGTCGGGGCCGTGTACTTCGGCTCCCGAACCGGGATGGGCTTCGGGCGTGACCTGCGCAGGGCGATATTCGAACACGTCACCACCTTCTCGGAGCGCGAGACCGCCCGATTCGGGGCGCCGACGTTGTTGACGCGCAGCACCAACGACGTCCGGCAGATCCAGTATCTGGTTCAAATATCGGGCACCGTTTTGGTTATCGCACCGATCATGTGCGCCGGCGGAATACTCATGGCCATCCACCAGGAGGCCGCGCTGACGTGGCTGCTGCTGGTCAGCGTCCCGATCATGGGCGTGACCAATTACTGGGTCATGTCGCACATGCTGCCGCTCTTCCGCGGAATGCAGAGCCTGATCGATGGCATCAACCGCGTGCTGCGCGACCAGTTGTCCGGTGTCCGGGTGGTCCGGGCGTTCGCGCGCGAGAGCTTTGAGCGCGACCGGTTCGCGCGCGCCAACGCAGCGCTGTCGAATACCTCGCTGCGCGCGGGGAATTGGCAGGCGCTGATGCTGCCGGTGACCACGCTGACCGTCAACCTGTCCAGCGTCGCGCTGATCTGGTTCGGCGGGCTGCGCATCGATCGCGGCCAGATGCAGGTCGGGTCGCTGACGGCCTTCCTGGCCTACTTCACCCAGATCCTGATGTCTGTGTTGATGGCGACGATGACGCTGGTGGTGCTGCCGCGCGCGGCGGTGTGCGCCGAGCGGATCACCGAGGTGCTGTCCACCCGCGCCGCCGTCGAGAACCCGGAGAGCCCCAAGTTCCCGCGCGGCGGCATCACCGGCGTCGTGCGCCTGGAAGGCGCGACCTTCACCTACCCCGGCGCCGACCGCCCAGTGCTGCAGGACATCTCGATTACCGCGCTGCCCGGCACCACGACCGCGATCGTCGGCAGCACCGGTTCGGGCAAGTCGACGCTGGTGTCACTGATCTGCCGGCTCTACGACGTGACCGCCGGCGCGGTGCTCGTCGACGGCGTCGACGTGCGCGATTACCACACCGAGCGGCTCTGGTCGGCGATCGGGCTGGTCCCCCAGCGCGGCTACCTCTTCTCCGGCACCGTCGCGGACAATCTGCGTATCGGCGCGGCCCCCGACCAGGCGGTCACCGACGAGGAGATGTGGGAAGCCCTGCGAGTGGCCGACGCCGACGGCTTCGTGCGAGAACACGATGACCGACTGCAAATGCGCGTCGCCCAGGGCGGGATCAACTTCTCGGGCGGGCAACGGCAGCGGCTCGCGATCGCCCGGGCGGTCATCCGCCGCCCGGCGATCTATTTGTTCGACGACGCGTTCGCCGCGCTCGACGTGCACACCGACGCGCGGGTACGTGCATCGCTGAGCAAGGTATCGGGCGAGGCCACGATCATCATTGTCACGCAACGAGTTTCGACCGCGGCCCGGGCCGACCAAGTGATTGTCGTCGACAACGGGATGATGGTCGGCTCCGGCACGCATGAATCGCTGCTTGCCGAGTGCAGCACCTATGCGGAATTCGCCGACTCGCAATCGGTGGGCGCCGGGGTCGGGGGCGCGCAATGACCGTGGCGATCAGCCGCAGCTCCCGGGGTGCACCGGCCCCGGCCGGCGCCGCGCGGTCCCGCGATTTCTGGGGTTCGGCCGCCCGGCTGGTGAAACGGCTTGCGCCGCAACGGCGTTTGAGTTTCGCGGTGATGACGCTGGGCGTCACCGGCACGGCGATCGGGGTCATCGTCCCCCGGATCCTCGGCCATGCCACCGATCTGTTGTTCAACGGCGTCATCGGGCGAGGGCTTCCGGCCGGAATCACCAAGGCACAGGCCGTCGCGGCAGCGCGGGCCCGCGGCGACAACGCCTTCGCCGACTTGCTGTCGGGGATGAACGTGGCGCCGGGCCGCGGGGTGGACTTCGGCGCGGTGGCCAGGACGCTGGCCCTGGCGCTGGCCCTGTATCTGGTTTCCGCGCTACTGATTTGGGCGCAAGCCCGGCTGCTCAACCTCACCGTGCAGCGCACCATGGTCGCGCTGCGCTCCGACGTCGAGGACAAGATTCACCGGCTGCCATTGTCTTACTTCGATGGGCGCCAACGCGGCGAGGTGCTCAGCCGGGTCACCAACGACATCGACAACGTCCAGTCGTCGGTGTCGATGACGATCAGCCAGCTGCTGACGTCGATCCTCACGGTGGCGGCGGTGCTGGCCATGATGGTGTCCATCTCGCCGCTGCTGGCCCTGATCACCTTGTTGACCGTGCCGATGTCGCTGCTGGCGACGCGGGCGATCGCGCGACGTTCGCAGCGCCTCTTCGTGGCCCAGTGGACCAGCACCGGACGCCTCAACGCCCACATCGAGGAGACCTACAGCGGGTTCACGGTGGTCAAGACGTTCGGCCACCAGGCTGCGGCGCGCGAGCAGTTTCGCCGCTTCAACGACGACGTCTACCAGGCCAGTTTCGGCGCCCAGTTCTTCTCCGGCCTGGTGGGACCGGCGACGGCGTTCATCGGCAACCTGGGCTACGTCGCGGTCGCCGTGATCGGGGGCCTGCAGGTGGCCACCGGGCACATCACGCTGGGCAGCATCCAGGCCTTCATTCAATATGTGCGCCAGTTCAATGCGCCCCTGAGCCAGGTGGCCGGGATGTACAACACCCTGCAATCCGGGGTGGCCAGCGCCGAGCGGGTGTTCGACCTGCTCGACGAGCCCGAGGAGTCGCCGGACCCCGAGCCGGCCGACCAGACGGGGTCGCGACCCAACGGCCAGGGCCCACTCGCCGGCGGACGTGTCGAGTTCCAGCACGTGAACTTCGCGTACCGACCGGGCACCCCGGTGATCCACGACCTGTCGCTGGTGGCCGAACCGGGCAGCACAACCGCGATCGTCGGACCGACCGGAGCGGGCAAGACCACGATGGTGAACCTGCTCATGCGGTTCTATGACGTCGATTCCGGCCGGATATTGGTCGACGGAATCGATATCACCACGGTGAGCAGGCAGTCGCTGCGATCGAGAATCGGCATGGTGCTGCAGGACACCTGGCTCTTCGACGGGACGATCGCGGAGAACATCGCCTACGGGCGGCCAGACGCGAGCGAAGACGAGGTGGTCGAAGCCGCCAAGACGGCCTATGTCGACCCGTTCGTGCACACCCTGCCGGCCGGCTACCAGACAAGGGTTACCGGAGACGGCGCCAACATCAGCGCCGGCGAGAAGCAACTGATCACCATCGCTCGCGCATTTCTTGCCCGTCCGCAGCTGTTGATCCTGGACGAAGCGACCAGCTCGGTCGATACCCGCACCGAGACCCTCATTCAGCGCGCCATGCGTGAGCTTCGTCAGGACCGGACGAGTTTCATTATCGCACATCGCCTTTCGACGATCCACGATGCCGACCGCATCTTGGTGGTGGAGGCCGGCCGGATCGTCGAACAAGGCAACCACGCCGAACTGCTGGCCCGGCGGGGCGCCTACTACGCGATGACGCGGGCGTAACCGTTACTTAATCGGCGCCAAGAAGCCACCAAGAAGTTATTGAGAATCCGTCAAGGGACCGGCCCCAGGCTGGCCATGTCCAGGGCAGAACCCACAAGCAA
>Ga0306922_10000706_pt1 | contig 28602 bp, 52 predicted proteins | sample sta12Cox44000082_FD_203758 | JGI IMG/M metagenome (GOLD analysis project Ga0306922, IMG submission 203758) | Lab enrichment of tropical soil microbial communities from Luquillo Experimental Forest, Puerto Rico - statoxic.12C.oxic.44.000.082 (v2)... | ecosystem: Environmental > Terrestrial >... | reverse complement strand
CTCGTGTGACGGCGAGGATGAGCCTGTTGACTTGGACCACGCCGAACGTGGGCGATGGTGGCGGCTCAACCGTTCCGCCTTGAACGGGGCGGGAGATAGACGGGCTCCTGCGGGGTAACCCGGCAGGAGCCTCGTCCTCAGCCCCCGTAGCGAAATTGGAATCGCGCCGGCCTTGCGGAGCCGGTCCTGCCAAGGATTGCGGGTTCGAATCCCGCCGGGGGCACCGCCCAAGTGTACCGCTTGGCATGCGACGGGCGAAGCTTGCCTGCTCAGAGCGCGGAGTCCAGGTCGAAGGTCACCCGGCTCCGCGCAGTAACACGTTCGGATCGTATGGACTCGTCGTCGGAGGCGGCCATGTTGTCACGGAACATCACCTCCTCGGCTTTGCGCTGACGCCGCTCGCAGGCGCGTGCGCTCTGGCAGCACCAGGTGGTCTGCCCATAGCGCAGGTCGGGGTTGCCGGATGAGACGACAAAGCCCCGTTCTCCGCGTCGGCCGCAATAGACACATACGATCATTTTGCTCATCCCTGGCAGGTGTATTCGCGCATGATGCTTTAATTTACCAGACAAGGAGAACCTTGCGAATGGTCTGTCACCGGCGGCTGAAGGCAGCCGAAATGCTCTGGAGGGTTACCGGTGGCTGGAACTGAGCGAAGATGAGCCCTCGTCACCGTCCGTAGTTTTCTCACGGTGCGTGACCGTTTTCGTGTGACTGGCGAGGTCAGAGGGCACTTTTGGGGCGTTTCCCGGGCCTGTGACCAGTGTCCGTTAATCGCAGGACATGGAACCTCTCATATCCCATGAGTTTTACAATGGGAAAATGACTACGCAGAGCGACCAAAACCGCGTCCTCACCTGCGGAAACCTGTCATGACCATCCGCGCGGCCGTCTACTGCCGCATGAGCCTGGCGAGCATGGACGACACCACCAAGGTTGACGACCAGGAGCGCCTGTGCCGGGCTACCGCGGAGCGGCTGGGCTGGGAAGTCGTGGAGGTCTACCAGGACAACAACCGGTCGGCGTGGCGGCACAACCGCAAGCGGCCAGCCTGGGACCGGATGCTCGCCGACATCGAGGCCGGCAAGATCAACGCCATCGTCGTCTACCACGGCGACCGCCTGACCCGGCAGCCGATGGACCTGGAGATCCTGATTGCCTTGTCGCGCACGCGGGGAATCAAGCTCGCCTCCGGGACCGGGGTCCGCGACCTGAACGACGACGATGACCAGTTCACGCTCGGCATCGAGGCCAACGTCTACCGTAAGGAGTCAGCGGCGACGAGCCGCCGCCGCAAGATGCAGTACGAGCGGTGGCGGCGGGAGGGCCGCGTGCGCCCCGGCGGGCGCGGCGGGCGCGCTTACGGATTCGCCACCGACGGCGTCAGCCTGGTGGCCGCCGAGGTCGCCGTTATCCAGGATGCGGCCCGGCGCGTCCTGGCCGGGGAGTCCGCCGGGCAGATCGCCCGGGACCTGACCGCCCGCGGGCATCACACCCCGGCAGGCAATCCGTTCACTCATGGCACCCTGCGGAAGATGCTTGCCCGGCCCCGGTATGCGGGGCTGATGCCCGACGGCGTCCACCCCGCTGCGTGGCCGCCGGTCCTCGACCAGGAAACCTGGGAAGCGGTCGGCGCGGTGCTCGCGGCGAAAGCGGCCGGGTTCAGCTACACCACCAACGCACGGCGGTATCTGCTATCCGGCATCGCCAAGTGTTCCGAATGCGGGTCGGGGCTTCAGGTCCGGGTGGAGTCGCGGCGCACGCACCTCACCGGGTACGGGTGCGTCAAACATGGCTGCCGCAAGGTGCAGCGGTCGATGGAACTGCTTGATGAGTACGTGATCACTCGGGTCCTGAAGAAGCTGGGCGACCCGGCGAACCCGCCGGGTCGGGTACTGGAAAACAAAGGACTGGCGGCCGAGCTGCGCATGCTCACTATCGAGCGCGCGGCGACGGAGGAACGGGTGCGCGACCCGTCGCGCGGCGGCCACGTGGATGCGCTGCTGGACCGCCTCGACGCGATCGACAAGCGGATCGCGCAGCTGCGGGAGCTGGCAGCGGGGAACGCCAGCGCGCGGCTGCTCGGCGCGCACGCGGGGATCACCCGGCCGCAGTGGGATGCCCTGCCGCTGGGGACGCGGCGGGCGCTGGTGGCCGCGTTGTTCACGGTGGTGGTGCTGCCCGCGTCGAAACGGGGCCCGGGTTTTCGCACCGAAGACGTCCGGGTCACCGGCCGCTGAGCGGTGCCGCGCCCACTGCCACCGGCGCCGCCCGGTCAGCGGCGGCAGCCCGGCCAGCTCCTCCCGGTGCCGCCGCGGTTCGGCGTGCCGGTGCCCGTCGTGGTCGGCGACCGCCGCGTGCGCGGCCGGGGGGCCGGGGATTAGCTCCGGGCCGGCCACCGTCGCGCCGCCGACGGCGACGGCCAGCGCGGCGGCGGCGGTGCGGCGGGCGGCGGGGCGCAGCAGCCACCCCAGGGGCGCCACGATCAGGGCGGCGAGGCCGCCGGGGATCACCCGCATCCCATGCCGGTCCCGTTTCCGCCGCCGCGGCGGCATGGCCGGGAACCCGGGACTGGAACTCCCGGCGGCGGACAGGATCTCCCGCAGCCGCACCGCATCATCGACGCGCTGGACTACTTCCTCCAGCTGCTGCTGCTGCCAGGCGAGGATGTCCCAGATGTCCCGCTTGCGGTCTTCTGGCACTCTGATGCCATCGCGTGACGCACTGTGGCCGTCATCAGCCATGCAAGGTCCCCCCTCATACGGGTGGATGTGACGCGGGGCTTACCCAGCGCGCCCGCGGGCGCGCTGTTCGCGGTACAGGTCGAGATACTGCTGCCGTTCCTGCGGTGATCTGCCGGGCATCCGCTCCACGATGTCGCGCAGCTCCTGCTCCACCGGGTCCGGCTCCTCCGCGCTGGACAGGTCCACCCCGAGGACCTGCTCGAGCGCGCCGATGGCGTTGCGGGGGACGGTGCCCTCGCGTTCCCACCGGCCGACGCTGCGGACGCTCACCCCGAGCAGGGCCGCCAGGTGCTCCTGTGTCCACGGCTGCCCGCGCAGGCGCTTGGCCTCCCGCGCCCGGCGGATGCGCAAACCCAGGTCAGCAACGGCCATGGCCTTCATGATGACCGGCCAAAACCGGACACGCAAGGCCACAGATGGCCACCATAGGACGTTACAGGACTTAACCGGTATCTTCTTATGTCCTGCTTTGGCTTGCGGATGCGACCGCCACAGTCCTAGAGTGTCTTGTCACAGGACACCACACGTCATCACGGGAGCGACTGAAAAGTGCCCGAAAAATTGCTCACCTCGACGGAGGTCTGCGACCTGCTCGGCATCACCACGCGGACCATATCGCGGCTGGTCGCCAGAGGTGACCTGCGGGCGATGAGGATCACCGCCAGCCCGTTCGGCGAGCTGCGGTTCACCGAGAGCGACATCAAGGCGTACATCCGCCGCAACCGGGTGAAGCCGGACAGCAGGCGGGCCGCGTCATGACCACTTGCAGGACCGTGGAGGAGGTCCGCGCCGCCGCGCTCGCCGACCATGACGGGCCCATGGATCAAGACCAGGCCGACCTCACCGCGGCGATCCTCGCCCCGTACACGCGGGACACGCGGGCCGCGTAAAAGCGGAACCGGGCCCCGTCTTCCCCGGGGCCCGGCTCCAACCACAACCGATCAAGTAAGGGGAGCGTAACAGATGGGACCGGCAGACCACCAGCACCAGCCAGGGCGCGCGCCGCGCGGCGTCCTCACCGACACGCGCGCCGACGAGCAACTCCTCGCCGAACTCGCCGCCGTGGAAGACCGCCACCCCGGGTGGCACGCGTTCCTGTCCGACGAGCGCCGCTCCTGGGCCACCCGTGTGCACCACGCGGACGGCATGGGCTGCGGGATCACCCTCGACGCGAACAGCCCGTCGCTTCTCGACTGGGTCATCACCGCCTGGGAGCACGCGGACACTGGGAGCGCGGCGTGACCGGGCCCGAGCACTACCGCGAAGCCGAGAAGGACATGGCTGCGATGAACGGCAAAAGCCCCGAGGGGGTGCAGGCTCTTCTCGCCCGCGCCCAGGTGCACGCCACGCTCGCGCTCGCCGCAGCCACTGGACTCCAGTCCTCGGCTGGCGTGAAGGACTGGGAAGAGTGGTGCGACGCCGCCAGCGTGCCGCGAGGCGGTGGCCGGTTATGACGATCATCCTCATCGTCGCGGCCGCCATCGCGGTATTGGCCCTCTTCGGGCTGGGCCTGCGCCTATTCGACGGGTCCCGCGAGCGGCCCCTGCCCGCCGAAGACCAGGCGGCGATCGACCACCTGCGGCGCCTCCGCGAAGAGCTCCACCACGACCACGCGCCGGCGTTCCTCGCCGCGCCGGTCCTGGCCCCGGCCAACCGGGACCTGTGGCCGGAACGGCACACCAGCCCCCCGCCCTGGCCGCCGGAGGTTGCGCTCCCGCACGGCCAGGGCGGGGACCAGCCTGTAGCGGGACCCTCCGGGGATAACCCGGCGCCCGCTACGGGAACCCCCGGGCCAGCGCCCCCGCAACCCCCCCCGCGGGGTGACGGCCCGGCCGCAGCCGCCGTCACGGCTGGCCCGGGGGACCTCGCTGCCGCGGCCTCCGCCATCAAGCACCTGTCCCTCGACGACTACGAGGCCGCCCTCCCCGGCTACGCCGACCCGGTCGGCGCGTACACCGACCTCATGGCGGAGGTGACGTCATGACCCGCGAGCAGCTTGAGGCCGCCATCTGCACCTCGCCTTACGCCAAGGGGCGCATCCGGCAACTGCAGCGCGTCGGCGGCATCGAGGACTACCTGTTCATCGGCGGCGACCGGATGAGCGCCCGGTGCGCGGCGCTGCGCCTCGGCGTCTCCCAGCGCACGGTGACCCGGTACCGCAAAGCCCTGCGGGAGGCGTCATGAGCCGCCCCCGGTTGCTGGACCTGTTCTGCGGCGCGGGCGGCGCGGCCATGGGCTACCACCGCGCCGGGTTCGACGTGGTAGGCGTGGACAACCGGCCGCAGCCCCGGTACCCGTTCGAGTTCGTTCAGGGCGATGCACTAGTAACGCTGCGGATGTCGTGGGCCCGCATCTTCGACGCCATCCATGCTTCACCGCCGTGCCAGGACTACAGCAAGGCCATGCGGCACCTATCCGGGCATTATCCGCGGCTGATCGACCCCATCTGCCACCTGCTACGGAGTAGCGGTCTTCCATGGGTAATCGAGAACGTCCAAGGCGCTCCGCTGCCATCACAGGACACACTCGACGGACGCCATGGCCTCGAACTGTGCGGCACCATGTTCGGCCTGCCCATCTGGCGCCATCGCCTGTTTGAGATGTCGCTTCCGATCGCACCGCCGCGCGGCTGTGACCACACTATGCAGCCCATGAACCCGGAACGGGCGAACCGTCCGGGCGGCCGCAGCAACGAGCAAGCATGGCGGGAAGCCGTAGGCGTCGGCTGGATGAAACGCTACGAAGCCCGCGAGGCGATCCCGCCCGCGTACACCGAGCACATCGGCGCGGCCCTGCTCGGTCACCTGCGGGAGCGTGCGGCATGAACGACATCGTCGCCGGGGCCGGTGCCGCGTTTCTCGGCTGCACCGCCGTCCTCAGCCTCTTCGTCGCGTTCCGCCTCATAGTGCGGGCGTTCCGCAGGGCGGCACGCATCTACAGGCCCCCGGTGCCGGGGCAGCCCCATCCCCCCGGTGGGGCCGTCGGCCGGACAGCGCCGCGCATCCCCGTCGCGCGCGCCCCGGCACCGGGCTCACGGTCCTACCGCGCGCCCGGCAGCGAGGACCTCGGCCCCTGCTACCTGACCATCCACCAGCACGACAAGGGCATGGTCATCCTCAACCACGTCCTGCGCACCCGGCGCGTCCTCCGCACCGAAAGCGACGACGCGTTCCTCGCCCGCATCGAGCGCGAACTAGGGCTGCCATGACCGCGCTCCTGGCCGCCGATGCGTGCCCGTCGTGCCGGCGCGCCCACGGCCAGCACTACGACTGGCCGGCCTGCCCCGATCACCACCACCTGCTGTATGAACTGCGCGCCGGGCCCGAAGGGGTCACCTACGCCTGCCCGGCGTGGAAATGCAGGCACACGCACACCCAGAGAGAGAGAGCAACCATGACCGCAACCCACGAGGCGAACCACGCCGCGCTCGCCATCCGCGACGGGCAGGACTTCTGGGACAAGAAACAGCTCGCCGCCCTGTCCATCCTCGGCATCAATGCGCCGAACGCCGAGCTGGCCGTGTTCATGCACCGCTGCCAGGTCACCCGCCTCGACCCGTTCGCCCGGCAGATCACCATGATCAAGCGCCGCGAGAAGGCAGGCGGCGAATACCGGGACAAATGGACGATCCAGACCGAGATCGACGGGTACCGGGTCATCGCCGCCCGCGCCGCCCGGGACGCCGGCGTCGTCTTGTCCTACGGCGACACCACCTGGTACGACGGCGACGGCCAGCCCTACGACGTGTGGGTGCACCCCGAGGCGCCCGCCGCCGCGCGGGTGGTCGTATACCGGGACGGCAAGCCGTTTCCCGGCGTCGCCCGGTTCGCCTCCTTCGCCTCCTTCAGCAAGGAAGGGAAGCTCATGGCGAACTGGGCCACCATGCCCGAGCACATGATCGCCAAATGCGCCGAAGCCCAGGCCCTCCGCAAAGCCTTCCCCCAGGACCTCGAAGGCATCTTCACCAGCGACGAGCTAGCCCGCAACGGCGCCCGCGCGCCGCACTTCAGCGTCCAGCAGGCCGAGCCGCCTGCCCGGCCGCAGCGGCGCGCCGAGCCCGTCGAGCCGCCGGAACCGGACCCGCGGGCGCTGAAAGACGAGATAGGCGCGCACCTGCACCGCCTCGGCATCGACGACGGGGACGAATGCGACACCTACCTCCGGCTCCTCACCGGTGAGGACGACCTCGCCGCGCTGTCCATCGAGCAGCTGGCCCGGGTGGTAGCCGATCTTGAATCCTGCGACGACATCGGCCACCTCCGCTACATCACCGGCGAAACCGGGAAAGAGCACGCCGGTGGATGAGTGCCCCGAGCACGGCAACACCCTCGTCCACGATTCCGGCCGGGCAGCGTGCTGCATCGAGGGCTGCCGCTACGAGGTGGCGCTGTGAGCGCGTTCGGCGTGGTGCCGGAACCGCAGGCGCGCGTGACCAAGGTGGGGAGTGTCACCGGCGTGTCCGGGCGCCCCCTCGCCGTCGGCGTCAACGGCGGCCTCGTCACCATCGGCGGCCTGCCGTTCAACCGGGAGCAGTGCGAGGCGTTCGCCCAGCTGTTCGTGCGCGCCGTGTGGCTCGCCGGGCACGACACCGGCAGGGAGGTGACCACGTGACCCCCAGCTACGCCTGCGGCCGCATCCGCTCCGGCGCGGGAACCCCGGACCCCCGCTGACAGGCCAGCCTCCCCCGGCCTGCGGGCAGCGCGGGGACGGCGAACCGCGGGCCACGCAGAAGCCCGCGTGCGGGAGGGCCCCGATCAATGGGCTGGCCGGGGCTCTCCCGCTGAACCTGGCGCACGGTGCCAAGGGCCGGATCGTGACCGGCCGCCAGGGCGACAAAGGAGGAACCATGGCCATCAGCGACGTTGATTGCGGCCTGGTCTACGCGTCTTACGCCAAGGCCAGCAAGCTCACCGTCACTATGCGGCCTGACGGAAGCGCTCGCCTAGCCATCCCTGGCTTGCCGACGGTCGGGCTGTTTCCCATTCAGGTGAAGCGGCTCATCGCTGCGCTCACCACGGGGGCTGAGGGATGAGGAAATACAAGCGTAAACATGCGCGCAACCCAGACAAGCGAATGGCCGCGGCCGTGCGCCTCCGCGCCCAGGGCCTGTCCCTGCGCCAAATTGCCGAAGCGCTGGCGTGCTCGTTCAGCACAGTGCGAAACGATCTTGTGCGCTGGGAACGCGAACGCGCGAACGTCATCCCGCTGTGCAAAACCGGTGTGCAAAATTCACCCCCTGGGGGCGAGAAATGCACACCCGAATTGCACAGCGAGCCGACCAACATCGTGTCGATGAACGAACGGAGGAAGCAAGCATGAACCTGCCTAAGTGGCTCGCCCAGGAGATCGATGATCTCGCCCGGCGGGTCAAGAGCGGCGAGCTTGACCGTGAGCACGCCGTTACCACGGCCACGGATCACGTCTTCGAGAAGGATGAGGATTTCATCCGTGGCCTTGTCACCGCGCACCTGAGCGGCAAACTGGACTCCGCTGTCACCAAGCTCCGCAAAGCCGCCTCCCGCGAAGTCGCGCGCATCATCGCCCCTGACTATCAGAGTGCGTTCGATGACATCTGCTCCGACTTCTGGCCGCGTGACACCTTCGGTCCCGAGACAACACTCGAAGACCTCGAACGACATGCCCGGGAGATGCGGTCACTGACCAAGCGGTTCTCCGATCGCGACGACGAACGTGACGTGCGCCTCCGCGAACTGATCAGGGCGGCGGGCGGCAACAAGAAGACGACCTGGGAAAAGGCTGAGCGGCTCCGCTTGGGCCTAGGCGAAGGCACCGCCGCGTCCGGGTGACCGAGAGAGAGCTACAGGCGGTGGTGGTGGAGATGTGCCGGGTCTATGGCATCGCCTGCTACCACACCTTCGACAGCCGCCGATCTGTCCCCGGATGGCCCGACCTAGCGCTCTGCGGGGCCCAGATGTTTATCACCCGGGAGCTGAAAAACGAGTACGGGAAGGTCACGAACGAGCAAGAACACTGGGGCTGGATGCTCCGTCAGGCCGGGATTAGCTGGGCCATCTGGCGCCCAGACGACCTGCGCTCAGGCCGCATCCAGCGCGAACTAGAAGCTATCCGGTAACGAAAAGACAGGAACACGTGTATGCCACTGCCCTGGGTGCGGCTCGACACGTCGTTCGCATCCAACCCGAAACTCCTCGCCATGCTCCTGGAGAAAGACGGCCACCGCGCCGGCCTCGTCTACCTGTGCTCCCTCGGCTACTCCGGCGCGCACGGCACCGACGGGTTCCTCCCCCGCGAATGCCTCCCCTTCATCCACGGCCGGACAACTGACGCCGCCCGCCTCGTCCAGCACGGGTTCTGGCGCGAGCAGCCCGGCGGCTGGCTGATCCACGGGTGGGACGAGTTCCAGGAATCCACCCCCGAAACCAAAGCCCGCCGGGCCCGCGCCCAGGCCGGCGCGATGGCCCGCTGGGAAGGCCACGAGCCCATGACCGCCGCCGAACGGCAGCGGCAGTACCGCGCCCGCAAGGCGGCGGAGAACGGAGACGGTCACGATGCGCGTGACGATGCGACCGCATCATAACGTTGCAATGCCACGTAACGGTGCTTGTGACAAGAGCACGGACGGACGGACGGACGGACTGACAACAGAAGCATCGTCACGCAGGATAAAAAACTCCAGCTACGTTACGCGCGGGCGCGCATACCGGATTTCAGCGATTCGTTACGCGCTTCCCGCCGCCGCGGCCTTGCTCGCCGTAGCCTGCGGCACACCGTCCGGGTCCGGGCCCTCCGCGCCCGTCACCCCCACCGTGGCACCATCCACGGCCAGCGCTGCCCCGCCGGCGCTCAACCAGGTGCGCGACCCTGGGCAGGTCACCGGCACCCTCACCGGCCCCTGCCACACATCCGACTCGGGGCAGCTACCGGATCCACGTTGTACGCCAGGGGCCTACGACCCGGCCGTCACCGCCGCCGTCCTCTGCGCCCCCGGGTATACCACCCGCGCCTACCGGGCCCCCGAAGCGCAAACGTCCGCGTTCAAGTGGAACGTCGCCGAGCCCGCGTACGGGCAGGTGAACGTGTCCGGGGAGCTTGACCACCTGGTGTCGCTGGAGCTGGGCGGCGCCAACGACGCTAGCAATCTCTGGGTAGAGCCGGGGCCGATACCTAACGCGAAGGACGCCGTTGAGAACCAGCTGCACGCGTGGGTGTGCCAGGCTGCCGGGGCGCAGGCGGAGCAGCGGCTGCACGACGCCCAGGTAGCCATCGCTAGCAACTGGACCACCGCTCTCGCCACGCTGCATGTCGGCGCCGGCCCCGCACTGTCCGGCTCAGGAGGCTGACCATGACCGACTATGTGATCGCCGGTAAGTGCGAACACTGCTGGGCTGAGAACGCCGGTGATGGCTGCGACTGGGCCATGTGCGGATGCTCTTGCCACGATGACGACGACCTTGACTGGCACGACCTTGCCGAGATGCCGTGACGGCTGCCGTGCCGTTCACCGCCGAGCTGGCCGCGCTATGGAGGCGGTGGCTGCGGCTCCTCTCGAAATGCGACATTCATGATCGGCCGTCCGAGGCGAAGATCGCGCGGCTGGAAGTAGAAACGGGGATTGACCCGCTGGCCGAGGAGCGGCGATGGCCACAGCGGCAGTACGCCGCCGATGGGCGCCCGCTACCGCTGATCATCCCGCGCATGGATAATCCCGACCTGATCGACTGTGGTAGCGCTCGCTGTCGTAAGCGCCGGGGCCAGCCATGACGCCAGTGCCATCCTTCACCGCTGAGCTGGCCGCGCTGATCCCGTGCCCGCCCGCCGCGATCGAACGGGACACCTCATGACCGCCCTTCCCGAAGCGTGCACCGCCATCGCCGCCTGGCTGCCCCAGGCCGCCGAACTCACCCCCGAACCCGACGTCGACGGCATCAGCGGCGACGGGCAGCCCGGGTCACGGCCGCCGTGGAACGCCGCCGCCGCCAACGCCCACCTGGACGCCCATGAGGGCCTGCGCCGCCTCGAAACCGCCATGCGCCGCGCCGTCACCGGCAACCCGGGCACCAGGCGCGGCGGTTCCGACGCGAACACCGCCGAAGCGATCAAGGCGATCGAGCACCTGGGCGCGGGCATGACCGCCGCCGCCGCCGCGGAGGCCGCGCGGATCCTGGACCGGTGGTCGCTGGCCGTCCAGCAGCTCGCCGCCATCGACGAGGCGGAACGGTGGCTGAAAGTGTCCGGGGTGGCGTGCCCGTACTGCGGGTACCCGATGCTGCGCATGTCCCCCAGGTCGGGGCGGGTGACGTGCATGCATTTCGGCGCGTGTTTCGACGGGGACGGGAATCACCCGCAGGGGCTGGTGGACCGGTCGGTGGGCGGTGACCCGATGGTGTCGTGGGCGGACGGCCTGTGCCAGTACGCCGCCATGGACCCGTAATGCGCCAGCCACACGCGCCACTGCGGCACCATGGGCATCATGCGCCCGGCGGTCCCCCTCACCCTCGCCGAAGCGTGCACCCTCCTCAACCCGCCCATCACCGAAGCGCAACTCCGCGACATCGTCACCGCGCTGCGGTGGAAACCCGCCGGCTGGCGCCCCACCGGCCGCCCCGGCCACCCGTGGCCCGTGTACGAAGCAGCCGACCTGATGAAACTTCACGCGGCGATTGTTCCCTTCCTCCGGTTAGAGCGCTTACTATGTGCCTAGGTCCGCATGCCCAGATGCTGGTGGTGACCCGGTGAAACCCCGCTGCTACGACTGTCTCAGCGAGGATGTCACCGTCAAGGTCACCGACACGTTTGGCTTTGACCACTGGTTCTGCGCCCGCGACTGGGCCTACGAGCAGGACTTCCATGAGAAGATCACGCAGCTTCTTAGGGATGTCGTTACGCAGCTAGAGGCAGGCGCGTGATGTACCGCAAGCGGCACCGCGGCACTACCGCCCAGCGCGGCTACGGCTCACCACACGTCCGGCTGCAGAAGCAGCGCAAGGCACAGCACCGTCCTGGTGACCCGTGCGCCATCGGCGGCGAACCGCTCTGGGTGCCCGTGGCAATGCTTGACCTGGCGCATGACCATGTCAACGGCGGGTACCTGCCTGGCCTGGCGTGCCGCTACCACAACCGCAGCGAAGGCGCGCAGCGTGGCAATCGCATGCGCAGCATGGCGAGAGGATGGGCCAGCGCGCGGCGCTGGTGACGGTGCGGCATGACGATGGCCGCATGGTAGATGGTGACGCTGCGTGATGGCTGGTAATCCGGCCTTCCGGCCCTCCACCACGGTCAAACCGGACATTTCTAGTTTCCGCAGGTCAACGGGTCGCGAATCCGCCAGGAGGGCCCTGCCGTGACCCCGCAGCCAAACTTTTGTTTGCACCTTCAACCATTGACCACGGAGGGTGACCATCCGCGAGTATGGGCCGGTTGAACGGGCGGTCAGGGCCGAGCTGCGCGGGATGCAAGTTTCGGTGCGTGATACTGCCGACGCGGCCCTGGTTGTGTCCCTGGGCGCGCAGATCGACCGGGCGCGGGGCGCGGTGGCGGCGGCGCAGGCGGCGAAGCAGGTTCACGACATCATGGCCGCGTTGCGGGCCCGGGCGGCTGAGCTGAGGCCGGCGAGGAGCCAGGTTGACGAACTCCGGGCCAAGCGGGGCGCGCGGGCCGCTGAGGGGTGACCAGAAGCCCCGGTTGTGGTCGGTGCCGCCGTACACCTCGTCTGAGGGTGACCTGGTGGTGCAGCTGGCGTCGGCGGCGGGGCTGGTGCTGGACCCGTGGCAGGCGTACGTGCTGCGGGAGTCGCTGGGCCGCCGGGACGGCAAATGGGCGGCGTTCGAGACGTGCCTGATCTGTGCACGCCAGAACGGAAAAGGGGCCGTCCTGGAGGCCCTGGAGCTGGCCGGCCTGTTCCTGTTCGACCATGTGCGGCTGATCCTGCATTCGGCGCATGAGTTCAAGACGTGCAGCGAGCACTTCCGCCGGATGCTGGCGCTGATCCAGTCGTCGCCGGATTTCGACCGCGAGGTGTCCCGGGTGCGGACGCAGACCGGCGCGGAGGCGATCGAGCTGAAGGACGGCACCCGGCTGCGGTTCGTGGCCAGGTCGTCCGGATCCGGCCGCGGCTTCTCCGGGGACCTGATCGTGATGGACGAGGCGCAGAAGCTGACGGATGAGCCGATGGCGGCCCTCCTGCCGACCCTGTCGGCGCGGCGTGACCCGCAGGTGTGGTATGCGGCGTCGGCGGGCACGGAGGCGAGCACGCAGCTGGGGAGGGTGCGGGACCGTGGCCTGCGGGGCGGTGACCCGTCGCTGGCGTTTTTCGAGTGGTCGGCGGAGGACGGCGACGACCCTGCGGATCTGGTGACGTGGGCGAAGGCGAACCCGGCGCTGGGGATCAGGATCACCCCGGAGTACATCGCCCAGGAGCGGTCGGCGCTGTCGGAGGCGGCGTTCGCGGCGGAGCGGCTGACGATCGGCCGGTACCCGCTGGGCGCGGCGGACGCGTGGGCGGTGGTGCCGAAAGCGGCGTGGCTGTCCCTGCTGGACGCGCGGTCAGAGCCTTTGGCGCCGGTGGCGTTCGCGGCGGCGGTGTCGGACCACCGGGGGCATGCGGCGGTCGGCGTGTGCGGGCGCCGCCAGGACGGTTGCCTGCACGTGGAGGTCGCCGATTACCGGGAGGGCACGGCGTGGGTGGTGCCGCGCCTGCTGGAGTTGTACCAGAAGCATTCCCCCTGCGCGGTGGTGGTCGATGAGGCCGGCCATGAGGGCTCGTTCGTGACCGAGCTCGAGCAAAACGGGGTGGGCGTGCTGTCGCCGGCGCCGCGTGAGGTGGCGCAAGCGTTCGGCCAGTTCTACGACGCCGCCGTGGACTCCGCGTCGCTGCGGCACCGGGGCGATCAGCCGCTGTCGGCGGCTTTGGGCGCGGCGGGGACGCGGGACGTGTCGGAGGGCCGGACGTGGGCGCGGAAAGGCTCGGCGGCGGACATCAGCCCGCTGGTGGCGGTGACGCTGGCGTTGTGGGGGTTCGGTGAGCGCGGCCCGTCAGGTGACGTGGGCGTCTGGGTGATCTAGGAGGCGGCATGCGCACGTCAGCGGTCGCCTGTGTCCTGGGTGCCCTCATCGCCCTGCTGGGCGGGTGGCTGGTGGCCCGGTGGTGCCTGGGCTTGGTCCTGATCGCCGAGGGCGCCCTGGCAGTTGCCTGGGGCGTGCTGCGCGACGATGGCACCGGCCACGCGTCGCTGCCGCGGCCGGGGCAGGGCGCGACGCTGGCTGAGGTGCTGGAGAGGGCCCGGGCGTCGTGAGCACGCTTCCGGAGGTTTCCGAGATCCGCCGCTGGAGCATTCAGCCCGGCGACCGGCTCATCGTCCGTTGCGAGGGGCACGTAACCCCAGCGCAGGCCGAAACCCTCCGCGTGCGGGTGCGCGTGTTTCTTCAGTTGCCTGACGACTTTCCTCTGGTGATCGTTGATGGCGGCGTGACCGTGGAAGTGGCGTCTGGGCCGTGAGCCAGCGCGTGGACCCTGGCCGCGTTCACCCCGTCCGGGCTGTGCCGTTCTCTGCCGCCGTAACGGCCGGGCTGACCGCCAGGTCTACGGTGCGGTTCGGGCACCGCAGCAGGTTTCCATCTTATGGGCATGCCGGAGAGGACCCGGTGCCGTGACTATGGCCTACCGCGCTGGCCCGCATGGTTACGTTCATGGATGGTCAATGGCATTCCACGGCCTGCGGACTCTTATCCGTCAGACGTCAAGTTCATGAAGACTGAAGACGTCGGGAAACTGCTCTCTGACCTGGGAGAAGCCGGTGAGACGGTGGAACAGCGTTACCGGCGGAAGCCATTTGTAGGCCAAGAGCAACTCAACAGGGTTATCGCCAAGCACGGATGGCATCCGACCCCCCTTGAAGTGCTTAACGGCAACTTGCTGACAGACGGCCATCACCGTTATGCCGCCGCACGTCAGCACGGCGTGGATCTTCTCCCCGTGCGCCATTGGCAGAGGGCCGGCTCGAAGCAGGCCAGCGCACGCTCCGACTGGGCAGAAGCATGGCGGCAGGTGGTGTCTCGGTGAGGTTGTGGGACCGGTGGATCCGCCGGGATTACTGGGAGGGCCTGTCTTCCGGCGCGGCGGTCCTGACAACCACCTACGGGAGCCCGGACCGTGAGGCGATCCTGCCGCAGTGGTCGGTGTGGGCGCAGAACGCGCACGGGTCGAGCTCGATCGTGTTCGCGGCGCTTTATGTGCGGATGTCGCTGTTCGCGGAGGCGACGTTCCAGTACCAGGCGAAAGATGACCGGCACCTGTTCGGCAACACGACGCTGGAGAAGCTGGAGGTCCCGTTCGGCACGGGCAGCACGTCCCAGCAGCTGCTGGCGCGGATGGAGCAGGACGTCAGCCTGGCGGGGAATTCCTACACGTGGGACGCGCCGGGTGAGGACCGCCTTGTCAGGCTGCGGCCGGACTGGACGACGATCGTCTCCGAGCTGACGGCGGTGGGCGGCGGCGGCCAGTACCGGCGCAAGGTCGGCTACTGGTGGGAGCCGCCCCGGTCGGTGATGGGGCAGGGCCGCGGGTTCTTCATCCCGGCGGATGAGGTGGTGCACTGGGCGCCGATCCCGGACCCTAACGCTGACTTCAGGGGCATGTCGTGGCTGACGCCGGCGTACCGGGACGTGCAGGGCGACGACGGCATGACCCAGTACAAGGTGAAATACCTGGACAACGCGGCTACGCCGAACGTGATCATCAAGTACGCGCAGAAGCTGCAGCCGGGGACGGTTGACAGCATCCGGGAGCGGATGAAGGCCCGTTACGGCGGCGCGGCGAACGCCTTCAAGACCCTGGTCCTGGACCAGGGCGCCGATTTCACCGTCGTCGGGAACTCGTTCTCGCAGATGGACTTCACGGGCGTGATGCAGGCGGGGACGGAGCGCATCCTTGCCGATGCGCAGGTGCCAGGTGTGCTGGTGGGCCTCGAGCCGCTGCGCGGCGCGGGGCGCGGCTACCAGGAGTCGATGCAGAAGTTCGCCAACCTGTGGGCCCGGCCGCAGTGGCGCAGCGCGTGCGGGGCGCTCGAGGCGCTGCTGGACGTGCCGGGGGGGAACCGGCTGTGGTTCGACACCGGGGACATCGCCGCCCTGCAGGACGGGGAGATGGAACGCGGGCAGACGGCGCTGGTGAAGGCGCAGGCGCTGCTGGCCCTGGTGCAGGCCGGCTACACCCACGAGTCCGCGGTGGCGGCCGTGGACGCGATGGACCTGTCGCAGCTGCAGGCCGGCGGGATGGGCACCCCGGGCGGCGGCCCGCAGGTGCAGCACCTCCTCGGGCAGCAGCAGCCGGGAGCGACCGCGGACCCGCTGCCGCCGACGCTGGGACGCCTGCCGGTGGGGTCCACGTCGCCAGGTGACGGGGGCAACGGCACCAGGCCGGGGCCGGTTCCGGCGTCCGCGCGCCGGGCGCTCACTAACGGCCATGGCTGACGCCGGGGACGCCGCGGCCACCGAACGGCTGCACGAGTACTGGGTGCACGGCGAGGGCGCGGCGAAGATCCGCTGGATGGAGCCCGGGGATTTCGACCGGTGCGTCCATCACCTCGGCAAGTACATCCGCGACCCGCGCGGGTATTGCGATCTTGCTCATAAGGCGGCGACCGGGATGTGGCCGGCGCAGCACGCCGAACTTGTCAAGAAGGAGACCGGGAGGTCAGCAGTGGCTGACAGCAACAAGCCGTACGGCAACGTCACCTATGCCGACCCCAAAAACGGCAAGTACCCGATTGACACCGAGGAGCACGCCCGCGCGGCCTGGGCCTACATCAACAAGGCGAAAAACGCCGGCATGTACCCGATGAACGGCGTCACCCTGTCCGAGGTGAAGGACCGGATCCGGGCCGCGTGCAAGAAGTTCGGCATCGACATCAGCGACAGCGACGACAGCGGGAGCGCATCCCGGTCGGAGCTGATGCGCGACTACCCGCTGGAGGACCTGCACATCGTCCGGTCGGCGGACGGCGGCGACGGGCGCACCATGGAGGCGTTCGCCGCGGTGTTCAGCACCGAAACCGAGATCAAGGACCCGCAGGGCCACTACCTGGAGGTCATCGAACCGCACGCGTTCAACAAGCGCCTCGATGACCTGAAGCGGTCCCGGCAGGGTTTCAGCGCGGTCAAGGTGATGTTCAACCATGGCCGCAATATGGAAGGCGGGATTGAGTCCCGGTTCGGGATGCCCATCGCGACGCCGGTGTCCATCGAGGCCACGTCGCGGGGGCTGCTGACGCGGAGCCGGTTTAACGCCACTCCGCTCGCCGAGGAAGTCCTGGAACTGGTGAACTCCGGCGCGGTCACGTCCATGTCGTTCACCGGCAGGATCGTCCGCTCCGACCCGGAGGCCGCCCGCGGCCGGTACCGCCCCGACTCCTCGGGGCGGCTAACCGTCGTGCGGCGCGCCGAGCTGGGCCTGCGCGAGTTCGGCCCGGTGCTGTTCCCCGCGTACGAGGGCGCCGAGATCAACGGCGTCCGCATGTCCACTCCCGGTGCCTGGGAGCCGGACGAGTCACTGGCACTTCCCCCCGACGGGGAAGCCGCCGCCGGTGAGCCGCTGGCAGAAGACCAGCACTCGGCCCGGTATCACCAGCACGCCCTCTACGTCCTGCGCTCCAAGGAGGCGCGCGAGAAGGCCGGGCTGGTCTGGTAACCAGACCGTAAGGGAGGCGTGGCATGCCCACGCTGAAGGACAAGCTGGACGAGATGGCCCGGATCAAGGCCGAACTCCAGCGCATGGAGGAAGACGACACCGTCACCGAGGAAACCGAGGGTGACGTGCGCGACACCCTGGTCGCCCGGTGGGAGCAGCTGGACACCGAGTCCAAGCCGATCATCGAGCGGATGGAGCGCATCCGCGGCATCACCCGCGCCGCCGGCGACGACGGCAACCTGGAGAAGCCGATCGGCCGGGACACCCCGGACCTGGTGATCCGCAGCGGCCGCGACCCCTACGACGACCTGCAGGCGGTACGCGACCGGCTCGTCACCCGCGCCGACCTGCGCGCCCGCGGCCTCGACGCGATCGAGCTGGAGGCCAAGCGCGGCGGCCTGGCGCACGACCTGGCCGAGGCGGCGACGGTCAAGGTGCAGGACAGCCCGGGGATCGCCCGGCACTGCCTGCTCACCGGGTCGCCGGAGTACCAGGAGGCGTTCCGCGCCTACATGGAGGACCCGGAGGGGATGGCACAGCGTGCCGCGCTGTCCCTGACCCTGGCCAACGGCGGGTACCTGCTGCCGTTCGTCCTGGACCCGACGATCATCCTCACCAACACCGGGTCGGCGAACCCGTGGCGGCGGATCAGCAACGTCAAGCAGACCACGTCGAACACGTGGAACGGCGTCACGTCCGCCGGTGTCACCGCCGCGTGGCTCACTGAAGGTTCCACCGCCGCCGACGCGTCCCCGACGGTCGCGAACGTGGTGGTCACGCCGCAGAAGGCCGCCGCGTGGGTGTTCGGTTCCTACGAAGTGCTGGAGGACACCGACTTCGGCCAGCAGCTCCCAAGGCTGCTCGCGGACGCGAAGGACCGGCTCGAGGAGGCGGCGTTCGCGACCGGCGCCGGCTCCGGTGGCGTGCCGCAGGGCGTCATCACCGGCGCGACCACCGTCGTGACCACGGCGACCACGCTGGTGATCGCCATTGGCGACGTGTACGCCACCCAGCAGGCCCTCCCGCCCCGGTTCCGCAACGCCCCCGGGTGCGCGTGGGTCGCCAACGTCGCGATCATCAACAAGTTCCGGCAGCTCGACACCGCCGGCGGCGCGTCGTTCTGGACGAACCTGGGCAAGGGGCAGCCGGAGACGCTGCTCGGCGCCCCGATCTACGAGTCGACCACGATGGCGTCCACGCTGGCGTCCACGAACCTGCTCGCGGTGATGGGGGACTTCGGGCAGTTCTTCATAGTCGATCGCGTGGGCGTTTCGTTGATTTATGAGCCCCTCGTGAAAGGCTCCGGCTCCCAGCTCCCGAGCGGGCAAGCGGGCTGGTTCATGTTTTGGAGGACTGGTTCCACAGTCGCTGTCGTGAATGGCTTTAGGGTTATGAAGGGTCTCTGACCTGCGAGTTTCCACGCAACTCCAAAATGTGAAATGTGGTACAATTCGAAAGCCGTCGGTGGCCGGAGACGTATTCCTGTGCGTTTCCGGCCACCGATCACAGGAAGGCTGAAGAATGGATTGCACAGAAAGCGGCTGCCCGCTAGAACGGTGGGAGAACGTCCACCATCGCAACGGGATCCGGCATGATAACCGGCCGGAAAACCTAGAGCTGTGGGTGACGATGCAGCCCACCGGTCAGCGCCTCGAAGAAGTTATCGCGTTCGTGGTGGAGCACTACCCGGACGAGGTCCTGGTCATCGGCCCATGGGCCGAACCGCTCGGCTGGGTAGACGATGAACGCGACGGCGGCGGGTTCCATGCCGAGGGTGCGGGCGATGTGCTTAACGGGGGCGGGGTCGTCGTCGGAGAGCAGGTTCCAGACGCGCCAGACCTCGCGCTCAGCCGCAGACAGGGCAGCCATCGAGATGTTCCTGGGTGTAGTCCGCAACGAGATTGCGGATCGCTCCGTTGATTGAGCCGCCATGCTCGAAGGCGATACGGCGCAGCGCCTGGTGGTGCTCGTAGGGCAGCCGGACGGTGAAGACCGCATAGGTCACGGTCTCGGTTTCGTTTTGAACTTCCTCATCGGTAACCATGCCAACCACGATATCACGGTGGCATAAGGAAGGCGGCAGGTCATGGCGGCGAACTACGCCACGAACCAGTACTGCGTGCAACTGGCCAGCGGTGCGATGCTCACCGTCCCGGCGGGGGCGACGCGTGACACGGTCACGGATGCGACGACGATCGCGACGTGGGCGGCGGACTGGACGGCGACCGCGCCGACGGCGGCGACGGTGGGGCCGCTGATGGCAGCGTGGCTGGCCGTTTACCCGAGAGGAACAGTGAGCTGAGTGCGGTATTACCAGGCGCAGGACACGTTCGTCGCCGGGCTTGAGGACGGCACGGAACGGCTGGTGGCGAAGGGGGAGCCGCTGCCGGAGACGCATGAGCTGGTGAAACGGGACCTGGCGGCGGCGAAGGCCGACCCCGGGCGCCTGCCACTGTTCCGGCTGCTGGATGCGGGGGAGCCGGAGCTGGCGAAGCCTGCCCGCGCGTCCCGCGCGGCGAGGGCGGCGGAGTAGATGCCGGTGACGCCGCCGGGCTGGAAGGTCTGGGAGTACATCACGCCGGTGACGGTCGCCGGGTCGCCGGTGGTCAGCGGCTGGTTCGACACGTCCGGGTACACGAACCTGTTTATCTCGTATGTGTTCACGAACACGACGGGGACGACGACGCTGACGGTGGAGGGCAGCTTCGACGGCAGCGTCCAGGAGACCGACATCGTCTACGCGGCGGTGGGCGCCACCCCGGCGACGGTGGCGGTGCTCCACCCGTACATCCGGTTCCGGATTGTGCAGGCAACGGCGGACGCGACCCGCACCAAGGCGTGCGTGCAGGCGAGGGCATGATGGCTGACGTTCACGGTTCACCCGCCGATTCCCCGCAGCAGCCGCAGGCGTCCAATGCGGGCAGCGCCCCGGTTCCCTACGCGGGCGCGGACCAGTCCCCGGAACCGCCGGACTACGCGGCGGACCTGGGGCCGCTGGGCGACGCGGCCGGGGCGGTGATGGCCGGCGTGTCCGGGCCCACGGTCGTGGAGTCGGCGGCGGCGCATGACATCGCCGCGGGCCTGGCGGACGCCCCGTACTACCCGGGGCCGGTGGTGCCGATTGACCTCGGCCCCAAAGTGGGACCGAGCAGCGACGACGTCGCCGGGGATGTCGCCGGGGCGGTGGCGAACGCGACCGCCCGGTGGCACGCCTACGAGCGGGACATCGCCCCGCAGGGGATCGTGTACGGCGACCTGATGATCTTTCCCCCGTCGCCGCTCGACCCGGGCGCCGGGGTGGGGAACACGCTGCCGACGGCGGCGTTCTACGACCCGACGCGGGAGTACGGCGGCACGCAGGGCGCGCCCGGCTACCAAGGAGAAGCGCAATGAGCGGCAACCCGGCCTACCAGTCACTGGACCCGATGTCCGTCCCGGACCCGGTTACCCCTGCGGCCAGTCCCGGCGACCCGGCCGGGTACGGGATGGTGACCCCGCGCGGCCGGGGCCCCGCGCCGTACGACATCCAGGCCGACCTCGGCGGCATCCAGGCTGAGGTGCAGTCGTCGTTCAACGACGCGGTGGCCGCCACCGGGGCGGGGGTGCTGTACCCGCAGAGCCCGCGGCAGGCCGAGGCGGAGAAGCTGCTGACCTCCCCAGCCGGGTTCGACTCCGGCGGTGGCCTGTCCGGGTATGACATTCTCACCGGCTGGTCGGGGGAGTCGGCGGTCCGGTGGCCGAACGACGTGCAGGCCGACGTGATCCTGGAAACCCCGGCGCAGGGGCAGATGGGCACCTACCCGTCGGCCACGTCCACGGTGCAGGAGGGCCTGCAGAAGTACGGCACGTCCTGACCGGTGTGGCGGGTCCTCGGCCTCGACGGCGGCCCCTGGTACAACTTTTTCTCGGGGCTGTTCGGCGTCCTGGTCATCGGCGGCGGCCTGATCTACAACGCGTGGGTCAACGCCCGGCGGCACAACTGCCACCAGCCGGGGTGCTGGCGGGTGGGCCGGTTCCCGGTGGAGGGCACCGCGTGGATGGCCTGCCACCGGCACCACCCGGGGCCGCCGCAGAAAGACACCATCACCCGGCGGTACCACCTCTACCTGGGAGAGCGGCCCGGCCGTGGCTGACCACTGCGTGATCGGGTACGTGCACGGCGGGACGGTGCGGGCGGAGTTCTGCGCGTCGCTGCTGGCCGCGTGCATGGAAGGCCCGGTGCCGGTGGACTCGGTGCTGGCCGTCGGGTCGGGGCCGAACATCTCCCACGGCCGGAACATGGTCGCCCGGAAGTTCCTGGAGACGGGCGCGCCGTGGCTGTTCATGTGCGACACCGACATGGTGTTCGATGCGGGGCTGATCGGCCGCCTGCTGAAAGCGGCGGACCCGGTGACCCGGCCGGTGATCGGCGCCCTGTGCTACTCGCAGAACACCGACGACCCGGCCGGGGAACCGTACCCGACGATGTATGAGCTGGCCGACGGCGGCGGGCAGCTGGCGTTCGTCCGGTACGCCAAGTGGCGGGACGGCGCGGTGGTCCGGGTGACCGCCACCGGCGCGGCGGCGCTGCTGGCCCACCGCACCGCCCTGGAGGCGGTGGAGAAGCACGCCGGGGACCCGGCGGCGCCGTGGTTCCGCGAGTCCCCGCTGGGGGCGGCGCTGGTGGGGGAGGACCTGACGTTCTGCCTGCGCCTCGGCGCGGCCGGGATACCCGTGCACGTGCACACCGGCGTCCGCGCCGGGCACATGAAGACGACGATGCTGATCTGAGAGGACGCCGGTGGCGGAGAACATTTACGAGGCGAGCCTGCAGAAGACCACGTCGACGGCGGCGGCGCCGATCGCGGTGATCGTCCCGGGGACGCTGGGCGCCGGGATCAACATGCCCGAGATCCGGGAGATCGGCGTCTTCAACCAGTCCGGCGCCGCGGCGGAGATCGGCATCGGCATCCCCGCCGCCGCCGGGGTGACGGCGACCACCAGCGAGACGGTGCAGGCGCTGAACCAGACCGACCCCGCCGGGCACACCCTCCTGGTGACCGTGCACACCACCCCGGCGACGGCGCCGGCGAACTTCTACCGCCGCGCCGAGCTGCAGGCGGTGGCGGGGGCGGGGCTGATCTGGACGTGGGCGCCGGGGGAGTGGCAGCTGTGGTCCGGCGCCACGGTGAACCAGGTGGTGATCTGGCAGCTGTCCGGCTCGGCCGTGACTTATGACGTTTATGTGAAGGTGGCCGAGTAGATGGCTGCCCTGTCAGCCTCGGACGCTGCGCTGGCTGTTCTCGCGGCGGCGGACGCGGCGGGGGGCGACCAGGAGACGTTCCCGCTGCAAACCGAATCATTGGCACAGGTCACCGATGAGAGCGGCGGGGCGCTGGCGTGACGAAAATCGCCGCACTTACTGCCATAACGTCGGTGAGGACCGATGACCTGCTGCCGGTCGTCGATGTGCACGACACGTCGATGGCTCCCACGGGGACGACGAAGAAGATCACGCTGGCGCAGGCGCGCGGCGGCGTGCCCGTTGTCACGGTTTCCCCCGTGGGGCTGGCGGGCGGCGCGGCCGTGGCGAACAACGGCGCCGACTACGGCCCCGACACCGCCAGCACGGCAACCAGCGGTATCCAGGAGGCGCTGAACGCCCTCCCGGCCATCACGATCCGCGACGGCGGCAACAACTCCGTATCGGGGCAGCGCGGCTGGGTGCAGCTGCTCGCCGGGGTCTTCCAGACGTCCGCTGTGATCACGATCCCTCCCGGGGTGATCGTCCTCCAGGGCACCGGGGCTTCCTCCTGGATACCGATCCAGAACATCGCCAGCGCCACCACCGACCTGGGCGGCACAGCGATCGTGGGGTCGAACACGGCCGCGAGCGTCGTGAGGTGCCCGCAGGACTCCTTTGCTCAGCCGGCGACGGTGCTCTACCTGCGGGACATGGACATCCGCCTCGCGGGCCCGGCGTCGGCGCAGACGACGGCCGCGCCGGACATCCTCGACCTGAACGGCCATCTCGGCGGCGAGGTCGCCAACGTCAACGTGCTGGAGGTCGCGGCCGCCGGGGGCATCGGCACCAACATGTACATCGTCGCCGACTTCGACGCCGGCGCGGGCAAGGATGACGTGCTGCTGCGGAACGTGCGCGGCTATGGCGGCCACACGGGGGTGCGGATCGCGCAGTCGCACGTCACCGCGGTCAACATCTCCGGCGGGAAGACCGGCAACGGCATCGACGCCTTCGACCGCGGCATCGACATCCAGCAGAATCTGGGCTGCCAGTTCATCAACCTGCACTGCTTCTCCGCCACTTACGGCCTGTCGTTCTACCCTTATGGGTTCGGGCAGCCGTGGACGCAGCAGGTGATCCGCGGTGTCCATTTCGAGGCCGTCGCCCACTATGTGCTCGCCGACGCCAACGGCGTCACCGGCACCCTGGTCCTGGATATGCCGGTGTGGGATCAGGCGTCTCCCGTCCCGTCGGCGGACGTGGCGTCGGTGATGTCCAGTGAGTCGTGCACGCCGAGCATCAGCGCGCAGACCGGGCTGGCGGTCATCACCCGCAATGAGGTTGACCCGCACAGCATCGGCGCGGGGCGCCATGTGACGGTCGCGCCGGCGAACTGGACGGCGGGAACGAGCCCCTACACGTTCACCGCGCTGCCCTATGACTGCGTCTTCGTGATCACCACCGTGGGCGGCATGACCGCGCTGACCATGGACAGCCAGGCGCTGTTCAACGGGACGTTCAGCGTGGGGCAGCTGGTTTATGTGGGTGCTGGCCATTCACTGATCGCCACGTGGGCGACGACCGCCCCCCATTTCCAGGTCATCCCGCAGTGACCCGCCCGGAGCCAGGGAGGGTGTGACGTGGCGCGTTATCCGCTGAACCAGCCGGTGCGGGTGAGCACCATGATCCGGGATGTGACCGGCGCGCTGGTGAACGCGACCACGCTGACGCTGGTGGTGAAGCTGTCGCAGGCGGACGGCACCTGGCTGACGACGGGCACCTACGCCAGCCCGGTGAACGACTCGGCGGGGAACTATCACCAGGACGTCCCGGCCAGCGACCTGGCGAGCACCGGCCACTACCAGTACACGTGGACCGCGGCCGGCACCGCCGCCGGGGTGTCGTTCGGCGAGTTCGACGTCTTCGACCCGTTCGAGACAGCCGTGCTGCCGCTGCAGGACTGCAAAGACATGCTGAACATTCCGCAGTCGAACACCAGCAGCGACGCGGAACTTCTCAGCTTCATCGCCACGGTGGAAACCAGCCTGGAGGGTTTCACCGGCGGCCCGCTGGTCAACCGGACGATCAGCGAGCGCGCGGAGCTGGACGGCACGTACACGGTGCTGCAGGTGCGGCAGCGGCCCCTCGTCTCGGTGACGTCGATCGTGTCGGTCGCGTCGGGGCAGGCGATCGACATCTCCGCCGGCCTGGACCTCGACCCGAACGCGGGCACGATCCGCCGCAAACTCGGGTACCCGTTCTACGGCCCCTACTTCCAGTGGCTCCCGGCGATGACCGTCACCTACGTCGCCGGGTGGGGCACCAGCGTCCCGGCCGCGTTCAATCTCGCGGCGCGGATCATCGTGCAGCACCTGTGGGACACCCAGCACGGCCCGGCGGTGCGCCCGTCGATGGGCGGCATGGACATGGTGCAGCCGGCCGGGTTCGGGTTCGCGATCCCGTCCCGCGCCGCCGAACTGCTGAACGGGATGCTTAACGGGATGCCGATGCGGCAGGAAGTGTACGTCTGATGCCGTCTAAGGTGCCGGGGCTCATCGACTACCTGGTGACCCTGTTCACCGCCGCCGGGAATACCGCCGCCACCCCGTTCACCGTGTACGACGGGCCGGTGCCGAACGCCCTGCAGGCGAAAAACATCCTGTGGGTGGGCCTCACCGACCCCGACTCCACCGCCCCCGACAGCGCGGCCACGTTCCAGCAGGCCCGCGAAGACCTTGGGTCCGCGACCCGCGGGGAGACGTCCTCGATCGCGTGCGTCGCGGAAGCATGGGCGGGCACCGACGACCTGCCGGCCGTGCGGCACGCCGCGTTCGCGATCCTCGCCGCCGCCGAGGCCGCCGTCCGCGGCGACGCCACCGGGTTCGGCGGCGGCAGCACCGCCTACCCGGGCGTCACCGGCGCGGAGCTGATCCAGAACACCACCGAGGCCGGCGCGTTCGCCCGGGTCCGGTTCGCCGTCCAGTTCAGGTCCTTCACGTAGCAAGGGAGTCCGATGGCAACGTACGCCGTGCAAACCCCGGTGCACCAGTCGGTGCAGCTCACCACGGTCACCCCCGTGACCGGGGACCTGGCGCCGACCGGCCCGGCGAATTACCTGATGGTATTCAACGGGTCCGCGTCGTCGATCAACGTGACCCTCCCGATCCCGAACGTGGACGGCAACCTGACAGTCACCTCCCGGGTGATCGCCGTCGCCGCATCCACCCTCGCCGCGCCGGTGTTCGTGCCCATCCCGATCCCCGCGTCGGTGTACGGGACCGGGACGGTGGCCATCACCTACTCGGCGACGGCCACCGTGTCGGTGTACGTGTTCGCGGCGTCGGTGTCGTGATGGGCAGCGTCGCCATCACCCACCCGGAAACCGGCGCGGAGATCGTCGTGCCGTTCGAGGCGTACGACACGCACTACCGGCAGTCCGGGTGGATGACCCACGCCGAGCTGGCCGAGCACCGGGCCCGGATCGCCGAACGGGAACAGCCGCCCGCGAAAGCGGCCAAGACAGCGAAAAACGAGGAGTAGCAGATGGCCGCGCCGCCGATCAGTGCCTCCAGCAGGTACATCCCCGAAGGCAACACGCATTTCTACTTCGTCGCTGCCATCGCGAACTACAACTCACCCACCCGGGCGGAGCTGAACGCGGGCACCGACCTCACCCCGGAAATCGGCGGCACCGGCACCTGGGCGATCATCACCGCGTCGCTGGACGCCGCGGACCTGGCCACCCTGTTCACCCCGCAGATCAGCGGGAAGACGACGGTGGACACGCCGACGATCGACATGTACGCCGACGCCACCTCCACCGATGTGCGGACGCTGCTGCCCCGCGGCACCGTCGGGTACATCGTCAAGTTCCCCGAGGGCGACGTGACCGGGCGGAAGATGGACGTGTTCCCGGTGAAGGTGCTCGCGCAGGGCAAGCCGACGGTGCTCACCACCCCGTCGGTGATCCAGCTCCAGTTCGCGGTGACGAAGAACCCCGCGGAGAACGTGACGATCCCCTAATGGCCAGGGCGCGGATCGAGATGGATCTCGGCTCCCGCGGCGCGAACCTGCGCACCATCGGCCGGGAACTGCGGAACATGGACGCCGCGAAGGTCACCGGCATCTTCAAGAAGGCACTGGAAGACGCCGCCAGGCCGTACCCGATGCGGGTACGGGCGTCGGCGCTGGCGATCCCGGTGAAGGAAGACGGCAAGCACACCGGCCTGCGGGCCCGGATCGCCCAGTGCGCCACGCAGACGTCCTGGACCACCGGCCGCGAGGCCGGTGTTTCCGTGTGGATGGACACCCGGCGGATGGAACCGGACTACCGGACACTGCCCCTGTACATGGACGGCGTGGCCGCGGGGCCGTCCCGGCGGGGGTACACGCGGTGGCGTCACCCGGTGTACGGGAACCGGGACGCATGGGTGACGCAGGAGGCGCACCCGTATTTCAGCCGCGCTGCCGAGCCCCTGGGGCGGGCGGCGGGGGATTCCCTGCGCGGGGCGCTGGAGGATGTGACCCGGCAGCTGTCCGGCTGACCGGCGGCCGGAACGCCATCACCAGGGCGATGATCCACGGGATCAGGAAGAAGAACGCGAAAACATTCACGATCACGACCTGCCCGAGACCGGGCACGCGCCGCCGCCAGGCGATGAGCGACGGCAGCCAGTAGAGGGCAATCCCGGCGATCGTGATCACGAAGGCCCCGGCGGTTCCCCCGGGCCCGGTGCCTGCCGCGGCCAGCGCTCCCATGGTGATCCCCTTCCCCTTACGCCTGCACGGTAGCCGTGCGCCCGGCAGGCGTCCACCCCCACGTGACGCAGGAGACCGATGATGCGCCTGAGCAAAGAAGCGATCCTCGCCGCCGAGGACACCAGGACCGAAGAGGTGGAAGTCCCCGAATGGGGCGGGTCGGTGCTGGTGCGCGGCATGACCGGCCGGGAACGGGACGACTTCGAGTCCTCGATGCTGATCCAGGCCGGCGGGCAGGCCGGCCGGGACTTGCGGAACACCCGGGCGAAACTGGTCGCCAAGTGCGCCGTCGACGGCGACGGCCGGCGCCTGTTCGCCGACGACGACGTGGCCGCGCTGGGGGAGAAGTCCGCGGCGGCGCTGGTGCGCGTGTTCGAGGTGGCGGCGCGGCTGTCAGGGCTGGACGAGGAAGACGTCGCGGCCAGGGAGCGGGATTTTCCCGCAGCGACTGGGAGCGGTTCAAGTACGACCTCGCCGAACGGCTCGGCTGCAGTGTCGGCCGTCTCCTGACGGAGATGGACAGCGCCGAGCTGACCGGGTGGATCGCATGGGGGCGGCATAAGGCCGCCCGCGAACAGGAACAGGTGCCGGCGCGGCGCATGCGCGAACTGTCCGGGGGGCTGTGACGTGGCGACCCTGGAATACCTGGTCCGCGCGGTTGATGACGCCTCCGGCGTGTTCAAGAAGGTCGGCCTGTCCGCGGATGTGCTGGACCGGCAGCTAAGCGACCTGTCGAAGAAGGTCGCCACCCCGACGGTGGACCTGAACGACAAGGCGGCGGCGAAGAATCTGGCCGAATGGGCGGTGAAGCTGGACCGCCTGTCAACACGGGTCGCGAGCCCGAAGATCACCGTGGAGGGGCTGCACCGTGCGCAGCTGGACATCCTGAAGCTGGACGCGCAGCTGGACGCGCTGAACGGCAAGGAAGTCGACGTCACCATCGACGTGAACCAGCACCGGGGCATCTTCTCCCGCGTCTCCGGCATGGCCGGCGCCGCCGGGGGGGCCATCGGGAAGTTCCTCAGCGGGCGGTGGCAGGGCACGGGCGGCTGGGCGAGCGGGGCCGCCGGCGGCGGCGGCCTGGGCGCCGCGGGGCCGTTCGGCATTGGCGCGCTGATCGCGGCGGCGGCGGCGCTGACCCCCGCGCTGGTGCCGTTTGCGCTGGGCGGCGCCGCCGGCGGCGGCGCGGCGGCCGGGGCGCTGGCCCTGGG
>Ga0306922_10000702_pt1 | contig 28664 bp, 22 predicted proteins | sample sta12Cox44000082_FD_203758 | JGI IMG/M metagenome (GOLD analysis project Ga0306922, IMG submission 203758) | Lab enrichment of tropical soil microbial communities from Luquillo Experimental Forest, Puerto Rico - statoxic.12C.oxic.44.000.082 (v2)... | ecosystem: Environmental > Terrestrial >... | reverse complement strand
TATGAACAAGGCGATCGGCCTTCTCGATGATCCGGTGGTCGTGAGTGACCATGACAACCGTCGAGCCTTGTTCGATCGTCGTCTCCTTCAGGAGATCGACAACTTGGTGGGCAGATTCCCTGTCGAGCGCGGCGGTCGGCTCGTCGGCGAGAACCAGTTTGGGTTGATTAACGAGCGCCCGGGCGATCGCGACACGCTGGCGCTGGCCCCCGGATAAAGACCGCGGCTTATAGTCGACCCGGTTTCCGAGCCCTAGGCGATCGAGGATGGCGGTACCGCGCTGGCGCATGTTGGACGCGGGATAACCGCCGAGCTGCATCGCCATCTTGACGTTTTCATAAGCCGACAACGCGTCGAATAGATTGTGCATCTGGAAGATAAACCCGACATTGCGCCGCATCGCGACCAGCTCGCGGTGTCCGAGCGTCGATAAGCTTTGCCCGAGCACCTCGATCCGGCCCCTGTGCGCCGACCGGAGCATTCCAATAAGGGTCAGCAAGGTCGTTTTACCTGCGCCAGACGGCCCGGTCATCACCACAAATTGGCCTGCCCCGATCTCTATCCGATTGTCAAACAGCACTTGGTTGTGCGAATCGCCCTCGCCGTAGAAGTAATCGAGGGCTTCTACCCGCACCGTCGGTCGCAAGGCATCGGGCAAACTTGAATCTACAATCGTCGCCGCACTCATCAGAATACCTCTGCAGGATCTGCCGAAACGACGCGGCGGACCGCCAGCACTGCCGAAATCAGACACATAGAGAGGGTTAACAATAGGCTGACCAGGGCCAATTCCACGGTCATATGCAACGGCAATAGGGCCACTCCGCCGATGATTCGAAAGAGCAGAATCGATACCAGCACGGCCGGAACCCAGCCGGCAAGAGCGCTCAGCGTCGCCTGCTCGAGCACCACCTGAACCAGATAGCGGGTGCGATAACCCATCGCCTTCATTGTCGCGTATTGAGGCTGTTGCTCGGAGACGTCGGTGTAGATGATCTGATAGGCGATCAGCATCCCGACGATGAAGCCGACCAGCGTTCCCATCACAAAAATCGGCCCTGCCGAGGATACATCGGCCTGAAATTTACGCTCGAGTTCGAGCAGCTGCGCTTTGGTAAGAACGGCCACATCCGTAGGCACGGCCGCGGCAATCGCCCGCTGCACGGTCAGCGAGTCGCTCCCTGGGATCAACTTTATGACTCCGAGTTCGACGTCGGGAGCGCCACCACGCGGATTGGGCAGCAATTTCCCAAAGGTACGATCTCCGACCACGACGGTACCATCGTTCTCGAAGTCAGGTCCGAGAGCAAAGCTCCCGATGATTTTTATCTTGCTGCCGTTTAGCTCGGCCGCGGGTGGCGGCGGGTCCATCCCCAAAAATCGGCGGGCGCGGCGATCGACAATAGCCGTATCCAAATTGCTCAAGTCCCTTTCGTTCGCTTCGATCTCGGGCAACGACAAGACTGGCTGATCGGGATCGAAGGCGAAGACCCGGACTAGAAAGTCCTTGCCATCGGCCGGGTTGCGCCAGAATAGCTCATGCCAAGCCGCATAAAGCGGCCACGCGCTTGCAACTCCCGCTACGGCGCGAGCCGCTTCCAGGTCTCGAGCCGGAAACGGGTCTCTCGTTGCAAACCGGTACTTGCTGGCGCGTTGAATAAAGATATCACCGTCGAGCAACTGGATGACTTCGAGCGAGGCGTTGAAGAACGCCCTTTCGAAGCCGAGCTGAATCAGCATCAGCAACACGGCAAAGCCAATGCCGCCGCTCGATCGCACCAGACGCGGCTTGTTCGCCACCAAATTCCGCCACGCGAGCGGAACAAACCCGACAGATCGTGGCGCGCGTCCGGGGTGCGGAGTTGCGATCATCCAAATAGATCCGCCGGATCAGCACGCCGGAGACTACTCATGGAGAGCAAAGCCGAGGCCGCCGCCATCGCGAGAGTCGCCGCGAATACAGCGGCAATACGTGCCCCGGACATCTCTACCGGAAGCAAGGTTTCGTCTCGGATTACCGCATAGACGCCGACTGCCGCAGCCAGAGCCGGGAAAAAACTTGCCAGGACGATCAGCAACGCCATCGTGATTACCGTCCCCACGAGAAAGCGGTCCCCGTAGCCGACCGCCTTTAATGTTGCAAATTGCGGCAGCTGCCGGCCGACCAGGGTAGCGAGGATCTGGTAGACCACCATGACCCCGACAATGAAGGAGATGAGCAGTCCGGAACCGAAAAGCAGACCGACGGAGGTCCGAGTGGTCCAATAGGCGGTCTCGTGAGCCTCGAGCTCCGGACGCGTGAAGATCTGGATGTCGCTGCCGAGGAGATCGCGCAAAGTAGCCGCGGCGCGGTCGGGATCCACTCCCGGCTTCAGCTGGATCAGCCCTAGATTGACTTGGTCCAGCTTGCGATAGGGGAAGAGATGGATAAAATTCTGAGCGCTGACGAGGATCACACCAAGGCCCATGAAGCCGGTTCCGAGGACGTAATCCCCCGCGATCGTCACTTTGTCGCCGTCGATGTCGACCACCCGGCCGGTTGTCAGCGGACCGAACATGGGTCGCGTCATGCTATCCACGAGCACGGTGTCGGCCCGATCGAGGACCGCAAGTTGGCGATTGATGTTTCTCCTAGCGAAAATCGGGTAACGCGGGTCGAGCCCGACGACAAAGACGTCGGGCGCCTTGCCGTCTTCGCCGCTGCGCCATTTGGCCGAGCCAAAATAGAGCGGTGCAGCCAGCGCGACCTCAGGCGCGGTCCGTGCCTTATCCAACTGGTTAAGCGGGAATTCGCCAGGCTGGACCTGGTATTCATAAGCGGTCGACGCAACCAGCAGATCGAACTGCGTCCGGTCGTAAAGCAGCATGCCGCCGCGCGGCACCGCGATAAAGAAGCCAAGTTGGACAAAGACGAGGAGGATCGCCAGGAATACGCCGGCCACCGCCAGAGCTGTGCGGCCTTTGTCGTGAGCAAGGATCCGCCACGCAAGCGCCAACCTCGCGGGCCAACCTGCTTCACCAGGCATCCTCAGACCTTGCTCGACGACGACGATCACCAGAGCTGGATAACATCGATGGTTGATCGGGTACGTTGCAATCCCTTCGAACCCGTCAGCGACGTAACCCCGGCACTATGGTTCAAGCGGCCCGGCAACAACAACGGCGGCGATGATGAGCTTTTTGCGTCCTAGGACGTCGCACTCATTCGCGTCTCGTCGACGAAGCGCTCGGTCGCTGCATCGGTAGCGCGTCCTTTGCGGCCTCGTGGGGCGAGTACGTAGAGGGAGGATCGGTGCGGGGTCAGTTCACCCCCAGGCAGAGGGATCTGATAATCGACCGGCTTTTGGTGGTCGGCGAGCAGATATTCGGACCGAAACACTCGTTCGAGGTTGAACAGACTGCCGAGAAAATTGGTTTGACCGCGCGCCAGGTGGCCGGCAACCACCCCTGCCGTCTTCATTAGCCGCTGCCAGCCCATATGCTTGCGGTAGAAGACTTGCTGGGTGGTCACCAGTTCCTCGTAGAACTCGGCGAGCGGCAGCTTCGTCGGCAGAACCGCGTGTTGAATGTCGTAGAGTCTGTAATCGCGGCTTACCACGCGCCCGCCCTCGCTAATCCAGCTCTCGGTCCCGGGATAGGGCGTGTTGACGCTGATGTTCACGACTTCGGGCAACTCGACACCCCATTCGCGGACAACGCGGAAACGCTCGTGATCCCATTCGGGATCGGCGATCAAATTGATCAAAACGTAGATCCCAAGCGAGCGCGCAAATTCCAACGCCTCGAAATTGCGGCCGAGGGTGACCCGCTTGCGGAATTTCTGCAACCCCTCCTCATCGATCGCTTCGATGCCGAGAAACATGTATTCGAGGCCGAGTTTCTTCCAGAAACGAAAGACTTCCTTGTTGCGCAGCAGCACGTCGCCGCGGGTCTCGAGGTAATAGTGCTTCTTGATGCCGGAGCGGGCGATCGCTTCACCGATTGCCATCCCGTGCCGTTCCTGCAGAAAGGCGACATCGTCGACGATGAAGACTCCCGGCTCGCGGATTGACCGCAGATCCTCGACCGCCCGCTCCGGGCTGATCAGCCGATAGCTTCGGCCATAAAAGGTCCAGGCGCTGCAGAAAGAGCAATCCCACGGACAGCCGCGCGAAAACTCGATCGTGGCGCAGGGATCGAGCGTACCGAGAAAATATTTCCGGCGATGACGCAGCAGATCGCGCGCCGGCGTCAAATCATCGAGCGAGTGGACGAAGCCGGGCGGCGGTCCCTCTCCGTCCGCGGTCACTGCACCCGGCACGGTTACCGGGTCATGGCCCACCTCGATCGCGGCCAAAAGCATCGGCATGCCCGCCTCGCCTTCACCCTTCAGCACGCAGTCGATGGCGCCTGCGCCGTGCTCAATGATCGAGCCGGCGGTAAAAGAGGCGCTATGCCCGCCGACGCAGATGAACATCTGCGGGAAACGGATTTTCGTCGCCTTAGCTAGATCGACGATTTCGGGGACGTGCGGCAGATAGTTGCAGGAGAAGGCGATAACGTCCGGCCGCCAGCTTTCGAGCATTCGGAAATAGGCGCGCTGGTCCTCGACCTGTAGATCGATCAGCCGGACCTCGTGTCCCGCCTGCCGTGCCGCCTGGGCGACAAGCTCGAGACCGATCGGCTCGAGCCGCAGAAAGATCTTCGAATAATGAAGCACTCCTGGGAACACGCCGAGAAGCCGCATGGCAACCCTCCTCTCGTCAATTTGGGCCGATCGAGACAACAGGCCTTCGGTGCTTCGCCGATCGGCGGAGGAAGCCCCGGCAAACGCTGCCTCCGCACCGACGAACACCCTAATCTGGATAGCGATGAACCGGCTATGGGATTATTGTGGGCTATGCTCTTTGCTCGTTTTGCTCTCCCGGCAGCGATCGCGGCCCTGGCCTTCGTCACTCTCGGCGCATTGGCGGCACCGGCGCAAGAATCGGACCCCCTCGAGCTGCGGATCGAGGTGTACGGGTTTGCCGGTTTCCACGTGTTGACCAATCGCACCCGGGTTGCCGCGTTAGGGGACCGGTACACCATCGCGACGGATCTGGATACCCGCGGCATCGCCAGCGTGTTTGTCGACCTCAATAGCCACTCTGAGGTGCGCGGGAGGTTGATCCAGAATACCGCTCGTCCTGAGGCATACCACGGCGATGTGCTCCGAAACGGCACCGATCGCCATTACCGGATCGATTACCGTACCGACGGCACGGTGGCGAGCGACCAGACGCCACCCTCGGCCGCCCTGCACACCTCGGACGCTGTGGATCAGATGCGCGGCACCGTCGATCAGCTGACGGCGTTTTTTGTCCTCGAGCGGCAGCTCGCTCAGCGTGGCAGCTGTGGGCTCGTCGTTCCGGTGTTTGATGGTCTGAGCCGCTACAACCTACGCTTCACCGATGCGCAGGCCGAAACGCTGTCCCCGAAGGGTCGCCAGCGCTTTGCTGGCCCAACGGTTGCCTGCAACATCAGCCGTGAGGACGTTCCTGGGTTCCCGGGCGGTCAGGATGCGAACGGAGGGACCTATACACGGGGCAAGATCTGGTATGCCCGCCTAACCGGCGGCAGTCAGATGGTACCGGTGCGCATGGAGTTCGACACCGAATTCGGCACGGTCCAGGGCTATCTCGCCGAGCTGCGCGGACGCGGCGTCGATCTTCGCTTCATGGATTGATCCTCGACCGATCCCTCAAGGGGTGATCCCCATCCGGGTTTCTTCGACGAAGCGCTCGGTTGCGCTATCGATCGCGCGTCCCTTACGGCCCCGTGGCGGGTGGATGTAGAGCGCACGGCCGGGCGATTGTCCGGCCGCGGCGGGTCGCGGCATTTGATACTCTACCGGCAAAGCGTGGTCGGCGAGCAGATATTCGGGCCGGAAAACCCGGTCGAGGTGAAACAGGCTTGTGACAAAGTTGGTCTGGCCGTGCATCAGATGCCCGGCAATGACCCCCGCCGTGTTCATGACCCGCCGCCAGCCGAGATGTTTGCTATAGAACGCGCGTTGGGTCGTTACCAGCTCGTCATAGAACTCGGTTAGCGGCAGCCTCGTCGGCAGCACCGCGTGCTGAATGTCGTAGAGCCGGTAGTCGCGGCTCGCGACCCGGGGTCCTTCGGTCACCCAACTTTCGGTCCCGGGGTATATTGACGCTGATGTTAACTTGGCCGGCGCGCCTTGCCGCCTGGGCAACGAGTTCGAGGCCGAGCGGCTACAGTCGCAGAAATATCCGCGAATAGAGGAGCGGACCGGGATGAACACCGAGAAACCGCACGAGAACTCCCTCCTTGCGCCATTCACCCGCATGGTGACGAGCCGTGCAGACAACCGAGCATTGCGAGACTAATGTGCCGACCGAATACTCGTCGAGAGATGCTGACATGACTCACGACTGGACCAAGCTCGTCGCCGATCTGGAGCGCCTGTTAAAGCTGCGCTCGATCCCGTTCGGCATGAAGGTCTTCGAGCACCGCGAGGAGATGGAGTCGATCCCACGGATCCGCCGGCCGAAAGCCGTGCACACCCTCGACCAGATCGTCGCTCAGGCCGCTCGTCTCGGCTGGACCGTCGGGCTGACGAGCGAGGATCTCGTCGGCGCCCAGTGCCGGGCGGTGGTCGGGCTCGGTGCTGCCAAGGACGACAAATGGCGCTCGGGCGAGCACATGGTCGGCGTGTGGTACAGCACTTCGGAGGACTCGCGCGCGCATCAGGCAGCGATGGAGTGCGTGCCCGACGGTCGCTACGATGCACTCGCCGTGGCCCCGCTCGCCGCCGGCCGGCTCGACCCACCGGACATTGCGCTGTTTTACGCGACACCGGGTGCGATGATCTATTTTATCAATGGTCTCCAGTGGTCGGGCTACAGGCGCTTCGACTGGAGCATCGTCGGCGAGTCCGCGTGTGCCGATTCCTGGGGTCGCGCCTTGAAAACCCGGGAACCCAGCCTGTCGATCCCATGTTTTGCCGAGCGCCGCTACGGCGGCGTGCTCGACGACGAGATGCTGATGGCATTGCCGCCCGATTATCTCGCCAAGGCTATCGCCGGCATGGAGGCGCTCGCCAAGAACGGGCTGCGCTATCCCTTTCCGCAGTATGGAATCCAGCAAGATGTGCGCGCCGGCATGGCGGTCAGCTATCCGGGCCGGTAACACCTGTCGCGGTGCTCGACCGCGATGCTTTCGCCGGGCTATCGTGCGCCGGGCAGGTAGGAGTGTCAGGTGGCTGATAGAGAAATCATTCCGGTCATCGACCTTGGCCCTTACTTGGCCGGTGCTCTCGGGGCAGTTGACCGCACGGCGGGAGAACTTCGGTTCGCGCTAACCGAGGTCGGCTTCTACTTCATCGTCAATCATGGCGTCCCATCACGGCAGATACGCGAAGCTTTTCGACAAGTCGCGCGTTTCCATGCACAGCCGATTGAAAAGAAGCTCGAGATCAAACTCGACAAACACAATGTCGGCTACCTGCCGATGAAGGGCGACACGCTGCGCACCTCGACCGTCGCGACCGTCACCAAGCCAAATCTCAACGAAGCCCTGTTTGTGGCACGCGACCTGCCGAGCGACCATCCAGACGTACTGGCCGATCGGCGCTTTCGCAGCGCCAACCGCTGGCCATCCGCTTTGCCGGGCTTTCGCGACGTCATCGTCGACTATTGCGACACAATGGAGCGGCTGGTGCGAAAGATGGTCCGCCTCTACGCCCGGGCGCTAGACCTGCCGGTGGAATATTTCGACCAGCCCTTCAAGGAGCCGTAGTATAAATTGCGTATGACGCACTATCCGCACCAGGCTGGTGCACCAGACGACGAGTTTGGGATTGCCCCACACACGGATACCAGTTTCCTCACTCTGGTTGCGCCCAACGATGTGCCGGGTCTCTCGATCCGGACGCAAAGCGGCAAGTGGATCGAGGCACCGGCCATTCCTGACGCCTATGTCGTGAACGGCGGCCAGTTGCTGCAGCGTTGGACCAACAACTTCTTCCTCGCCACGCCGCACCGCGCCGTCAACCGCTCGGGGCGCGAACGCTATGCTCTCGCCTTTTTCTGCGACAGCAATATCGATTGGCCGGTCGCCGCCGTGCCGACCCGCGTTGGGCCGGACCGGCCGCCGAGATACCCCACGACCTACTACACCGATTACATGACCTGGTATTAGAAGCAGACCTACGATGTGTGTTCGGCACCGAGACCAAGGATGCTACAGAATGACTCCGGGCTATTAGCGCTCGGCCAATATCAACGCGGCTACACATCGCAATAGCTTATCGTTCGACTTCGAGGGATTGCCCCCCGACGCTAGGGGGTGCGCCTCGGCGTCGCGGGCTCCGATCAGAGACCCGCGACCAGAACCGCCCGCTTCAGTTCATGCCGTAAAAGCCCATCGCGCCGCCGGCCAATACCTGGTGCTTCGCCTCACTGGACAACGGCCCGAGCCGTTCGCGGACCATCTGCGCGCTCCCGGGAAGACGAGTTTGCGCCGGAATGCGCCGGCCTACAGGCACGAGCGGACCGACATAAGCGCGCCGCATTTACCATCCTAAATAGCGTTCATAGTCGCGCCGTTGCGGAGCTGCGTTAGCATCCCGTCAACCCGTTAGGATCAGTCTAAGCACCATGATCTGGCTCAACGATTGGTGCGATATCATTGCCGCTGAAGTGGGGGCGCATGGCCTACGGATTCTTACCGCACGCAAAGACGATTTGCCGTTCGCGCAACACGTCCTCGCCGCGGCCGTTCCCGGCCACTACGCTTCCGAAGAAAGCGCGGATCCTGGAACGGTTCGGCAAAACCGCCGCCGCGACCCTCATTCGCGAAAAGCTCCCGGACGCGAAGTCAATTCGCTCGGGTGATCTCGGCGAGATCCTTGCCACCGAGTACATCACCGAGCACACCTCCTACACTGTGCCGATCAAGCGTTTGCGCTGGAAAGATCACCGGAACATGGCGATGCGGGGCGAGGACGTCATCGGCATCGACCGCCAGCCGGGTACGCGTCCTCTCCGCTTTCTAAAGACCGAGGCCAAAAGCCGCGCCAATCTCGCCGCCTCTGTCGTAGCGGAAGCCCGAGCGGCTCTCGACAAAGACAATGGCCTGCCGTCGGCGCACGCGCTCGCGTTCGTGTCCGAGCGGCTGATGGAGACCGGCGACAAAGACCTCGCCGACGCCATCGACGACGCGCAACTCAAACGCGGCATCAGCGTTCAAAGCGTCAGCCACTTACTGTTTACGTTCTCTGGCAATGACCCCACGCCGCAGCTTCGATCAAGCTTGGAGAAATACAGCGGAACGATACCCCAACATTCAGTCGGGCTCCGTATGGTCGCCCATGTCGATTTCGTGCGTAACGTCTACGAGAAGGTAATGGCGGATGGCGACGACGGTTGAGGCCATAGAAGCCGATATCGCGACGGCGTCGGTTCCGGGTTTCCGCGGCCGCCTGATCGCGCGCGGTCAAGCCCGAGCCATGATATGGCGCAACGGCATTCTGCCGCCCGGCGCCCCGGCCTTTTCCGATCTTCTCAGCTACGATCTCCATTCATACGGCTACGCCATGCTCGGCCTCGGCCTCAGGCTGAGGGATCTCGAGGGCAGCGCTGATTCCGCGCGGCTTGCCTTCGAACAAGCAGCGACAGCTCTGGAGGCTGTTGTCGCCAAGGGCGATCCCACCGATCCGGATCGCGACTTCCACCATGTGATGGCCGCGACCGCCTACCATCTCGGCCGGTTTTCAGCGCGAGCCTACTCCCTATTGGCCCCGATGCAAACAGACGACAATTTCTCGCCGCTCGAACACGCGCTGTGCCAGCTCATTCTCCGGAACCTTACCGAATTGGAGCAACTCGTTCTGATCAACCGTCTTGACGGTGCCGGAACCGACGCCTCCATTCGTGCTCTGTTTGAATCACGGTTGGGCGCCCGACCCGGTGATGAACCGGCATTCGAGGACGGGGAAGGCTTAGTCTTGGTGGGCGCGGATCGCGCCCTTACCGATAATTTTTTCGCCGCGCTGTCAGTTTTCCTTTTCGCCCTGGAAAGGGGCGAACGCACATTCGTCGACCGAGCGAAAGGTATGCTGCGAGAAGGTCTCGCCGTCTGCGCCGACCTCAATCTGCTGCTCCAATGGTGGTCCTACCGGGTCGCAATCCATCTCATCGATGATCTGTGGTCGTCCAGCTTCCACGAACGATTGCCGGCACTCCCGGATGGCGGCGACGGCGGTCAATGGTCGCAGCTCCGCGAAAGATTCATCGCACTTTTGTTGTGCAAACAGAGATCCGAAATCGATCTGTGGCCTTCTCAGCTCCCGGCGGCGGCACGCGCTGCGAATCAGAGCGACGATCTGGTGGTCTCTTTACCCACCAGCGCCGGCAAGACACGGATTGCCGAACTCTGCATTCTTCGCTGTCTCGCAGTAGATAAACGGGTCATCTTCGTCACACCGCTGCGGGCTCTCCCGGCGCAAACCGAGGTCAGCCTGCAGCGCACTTTTGGGCCGCTCGGCAAGACCGTCTCCACGCTTTACGGCAGCATGGGCGTGAGCGGCTTTGACGAAGACGTGCTGCGGGAAAGCGACATCGTTGTTGCTACGCCCGAAAAGCTCGACTTCGCTCTGCGGAACGATCCCTCGCTGATCGACGACGTCGGTCTACTGGTTTTCGACGAGGGGCACATGATTGGCCTCGGCGAGCGCGAGGTACGCTACGAAGTCCAGATCCAGCGGCTCCTCAAGAGAGCAGACGCCGCTCAGCGGCGTATCGTCTGTCTTTCGGCCGTGTTGCCGGACGGCGATCAGCTCGACGACTTCGCTAACTGGCTTCGGCGGGACCAGCCGGGTGGCCTAGTCAAGAATGTGTGGCGGCCGACTAGACTGCGTTACGGCGAGGTCGTCTGGAACGGCGACGCTGCGCGCCTCAACCTCCGTGTCGGGGATGAGCGGCCTTTCGTCCAAAGATTTCTCACTGCCCACGTTCCGCCGATCGGCAAACGCACGACGCCATTTCCGAAGAATCTCAGCGAACTGTGTCTCGCCATTGCCTGGCGTCTGGTCGAAGACGGTCAGTCGGTCCTGATTTTCTGTCCCGTGCGCAGGTATGTCGAGCCGTTTGCCGAGCGAATCATGGACCTTCACCGCCGTGGCGCGTTGCCGGCCGTGTTGGATGCCAACCTTGCTGTGCTCGAAACCGCATTGGCGCTCGGCCGGGAGTGGTTGGGGAACGACAGTCCGATTCTCCAATGCTTGCGCCTCGGCGTCGCCATTCACCACGGAGCGCTTCCGGCGCCATACAGGAAAGAAATTGAACGCCTTCTTCGCGACGGCACCCTCAAAGTCACGATATCATCGCCGACATTGGCCCAAGGGCTCAATCTCTCCGCCACGGTTGTGATCTTTCACTCCTTGTTCCGGAACAAAAAGCGGATTTCGGATTCCGAATTCAGAAACGTTGTGGGCCGCGCAGGAAGAGCTTTTGTCGATGTTGAAGGCCTTGTCCTTTATCCGATATTTGATAGCCACGGGTCGCGCCTGAGCGATTGGGAGAACTTGATCCGAGACCTCGGGACGCGCGAGATGGAAAGCGGTCTTGTCGCGCTTGTCGTCACCCTGCTCAACCGGATGTACCTAAAATTGGGTCGGCCCCCTCTCGACCAGCTTACCGAGTATGTGCTCAACAACGCGCTCGCATGGGAGTTTCCTGAACTGCCCGGTGAGGCGCCCGACGAGCAGGAGCGTCAACGGAGCCTATGGCGCAATCATCTGACCTGGCTCGACACAGCGATTCTCAGCCTTGCTGGCGAGCAGGAGATCGCCGACGCCGATATCGCCGCTGCGCTTGACGAGATATTGGCCTCCTCGCTCTGGGAAAGACGGCTGGCGCGCAAGAAAGAGGCAGCCCGTCAAGTTCTCAAATCGGCCCTCTACGGCCGCGCCAGGAATCTGTGGGCACATTCTAGCGCGCCGCAGCGACGCGGGTATTTCCTTGCGGGCGTCGGCCTCAACACCGGCTCTGCCCTCGACCTCATCGCCCCCAGTGCCAACGAACTACTGGCGGAGGCAAACGGTGCAATCCTCAACGGAGATGAGGATCGCGCGATCGAAGCCCTCACCACCCTGGCCGACAAGCTGTTCTTGATCCCGCCCTTTACCCCCGACGAAATCCCAACTAATTGGCGCGACATTCTGCGGCTTTGGCTTCAAGGCCTCCCCATCGCGCCAGCCGTTGCAGGGCAAGAAGCCGAGGCGCTTCAATTCGTCGAGGGAGGCTTGATCTACCGCCTGCCCTGGGCCATGGAAGCCATCAGGGTTCGAGGAATCGCCAATGGCGACACCATCGGGGACGAAGCCATTCCCCTCGGCGATTTCGAACTCAGAGTAGCGGTTGCCGCCGTAGAAACGGGCACGCTCAACCGTCAGGCCGCAATCCTTATACAGGCAGGATTCACTTCGAGGCTGGCGGCTATCAAGGCGGTGCAAGAGACGGGGGCGCTATTCTCGTCGACGCTCGAGCTACGGCTGTGGCTCTACTCCGAACAGATTGCCGCACTGACAGAGCAAGGCAACTGGCCGACACTGGAAACCGCAGACATCTGGCGTGGCTTTCGCGAGAGCTTCTCGCCAGTCACGAGCCACGCCTGGAGCGAACACCGCTTCACTGCCCAAGTAGCTTGGCAAGGCGGTGGCGCCCCTGCAGGCAGCCAGCCCGTCAGGCTCTATAGCCATCCTGAAACCGGAGCCGCCTTAGTTCTGTCCGAGAGCGCCGAGCTCCTGGGTTACCTTCGGGCGCCGCTCAATCCTCAACGGCAAGGGCTCGCCCGCGCCTCCGCCCTCGAGGATCGTCGTGGCATCCTCATTTCGTATCTCGGACCGGACGACCTCTGGGTTCAGTAAGTCCTGCCGCGTTTCGCTCGCACCCGCGCCACACCGCTCCTCTCTTTTCGTGACGAACCGTTTCCGGCCCTTGTCAGGGGGCAATGGTGCCTGTTGTCACTGCAGCGCGTAAAAGCCCAGCGCGCCGCCGGCCAATACCTGGTGCTTCGCCTCACTGGACAACGGCCCGAGCCGGTCGCGGACCATCTGCGGCGCTCCCGGGAAGAAGCCGTCCTGGTGCGGATAATCGGTCGCCCACATGATCTTGTGCGGGCCGATGTAGTCTGCCAGCACCGCGATGCTGTTCTCGACTGGCTCGAACGAGATCCAGCAATTGCGCCGGAAGAGCTCGCTCGGCCGCATTTTCGGAGCGGTCTCGTTAAAGCCCCGATCGTCGAAATGCCGGTCCATGCGGTCGAGCCAGGGTGCAATCCAGCCGCCGCCCGATTCGAGGAACGCGATGCGCAATCGTGGGTGGCGATCAACCACACCGCCCCAGATCACGCTCAGCGCCGCCAGCATCATCTCCATCGTGTGCGAGATCATGTGGCGCGCCGCGCGGTCCGCCTCGAAGCGGTCGACGCCGACGGTGGGCATCGCGGTGGTCGAGCCCTCGTGAAAGCCGATCGAGAAGTCGAGCTCCTCGGCCATCGTCCAGAACGGCTCGTACATCGGGTCGCTGATCATCTTATTCCCGTGGTACGGGTTCGGCCGCAGGAACCCGCCGCGCATTCCGAGCGCTTGGCGCGCGTAACGCATCTCGTCGATCGCGAGGTCGACCGACTGCATCGGCAGCATCGCGACCCCGAACAAGCGCTCGGGGTAGGGCTTGCAATAATCGGCGAGCCAGCGGTTGTAGGCGCGGCACATCCCGGCTGCGAGCCCGGGGTCCTCGACGGCGCCGGCGAACAGGCCGAGGCTCGGATACAGAAAAGCGGCGTCGATCCCATCGGCATCCATGTCGACAATGCGAGCATGCGGGTCGAACCCGCCCTTCTTCCCTTCGGCGTATTTGAGGGTATCGGGCTTGACCGCGCCCTGCCGCACGCCGACCGAGCCAAGGCTGCCGATCCCGCGCGGGTTGCCCAGCATCTTGCCCTCGACTTTGAGACGCTCCTTGCCGTTCTCGTCTATGACAAACCGCGGCCGGCGTTCGCGGAACTCGGGGTCGATATATTTGTCCCAGAGATCGAGCGGCTCCAGAATGTGGCCGTCGGCATCGACAACGTCATAGGCACGGGTCATCGACATTTCCTCCGATGCAATCAGATCCTGCGGCATGGTAGCGCAGCCGCACAGGTGGCGCGAGGCTGAACCCTCTTCAGAAAAGCGAACCAGGCATGCTGACGGGCATGATGGGACGGATTAGAGCGCTCATCCCCGCGCGGTTGCGGTTGGTAGGACCGCAACTTTGGAGCCCAAAGCCGACCCAAATTTTGGTAATTGGCGAACGGCCTTAGCGCATGTTAGTGCGGAGCCTGGAGGGTTTGATGTCACGGCCCCGAGCAGCTGACGATTTCAAGACAATCCGCATCCGCATCGAGGAGTTGCGACGGGAGAAACAACCCAGGCAACCCACCCAAGCGACGGGTACTCAGATCGTGGGTCATCGTGGCCCCTGCGCCTGTGGCAGGAGCCTGTTCCCGGACGAGTGCGACGGATCGTGCAAGGCGCTTTAGTGGTAGGAGGTGGCTATTAAACGCGATCCGACGATCGCCGGATCGGCGCCAACAGCAGCCAGTCCTGACGATGCGATCGCCAGGCGGCACTTCGAAGCTTTGCTGATTTCGAATCGGGCCGGCTGACACGCGGCTGATGAAGGCGACGCTCGCTACCGCCATGGGGAGCGCCTCGGAAACTCCATCTGAATCACAGGAGATGTAAATGATTAAGACGATAGTGATCGGTGCCGGCGTGATCGGCGCCTCGGTCGCGTATCGGCTGGCCCAGGCCGGTGCCGCTGTTACGGTGCTGGAAGCGACGCGCATTGGCGGCGGCACCTCCGGCATCAGCTTCGCCTGGACCAACGCGCACAACAAGCCGCCGAAACCCTATCACGATCTAAATGTCGCCGGCATGAAGGCGCATTTAGCACTGGCTGACGAGTTCGGCGCCACGCCATGGTGGCATGGCGGCGGCAGTCTGGAATGGGAAGCCGAGCCTGATCGCGTGGCGCAGCGTGAGAACATCGAGCAGCTGCAATCCTGGGGCTATGCCGCGGAGTGGATCACGCCGCGCCAGGTGCGGGAAGTCGAGCCCGACATCGATCCGGCGACGATCGGCGATGCGCCGGTGGCGTTTTTCGCAGACGAGGGTTGGCTCGATCCGGTGGTCTACGCGCATGCCATGCTGTCGGCTGCGCGGCTTCGCTATGGCGCGAAAATCATCTGCGGCACCCGCGTCGTCGACCTGATCATGGCGGGCGATCGGGTGACCGGCGTCCGCGTCGCTGACGGCACACAATACGAGGCCGACACCATCGTGAACTGTGCTGGTCGCTGGACCAATGAGGCAACCCGTGATGCGGGTCTGCACTTGCCGCTCGCACCGACTGTGGGGTTCCTGGTGTTCACGCCGCCTGTCGCCGCCAGCTTGAGCCGCGTGGTCCGCAGCCCCGTGATTGACGCGCGCCCCGATGGCGCGGGGCGCCTGTTGCTGCATTGGAACCCGACCGACGCGACATTGAGCTTCGAGGCGAGGCTTAGCCCGTCGATGCCGAAGGCGCGCGATCTGGTGCGGCGTGCCCGACAGCTGCTCCCCTCGATCGGCGAGGTCGAACCGGAGGCGGTGCGCATTGCCATCCGGCCGATCCCCGGCGACCATCTGTCGGCCATCGGACCGATGCCGCGGACTGCCGGCTATTACCTCGCGATCACCCATAGCGGCGTGACGATGTCGCCGTTCATCGGTGCGGTGGTGGCTGACGAGGTCGTTGGGGGACGGCAAAGGGCCGAGCTCGCCCATTTCCGGCCTGCGCGTTTCTTCAATTGACCTGGAGACATCACGACCGGTCCGTCCGGCGGCGGAGAGGCGCTATGACACGAATGCACGAGCCGGGAGCGTTCGTTCACTACCCTACCCGGTCATCATTCGGTGCAGGCTGATAGGTCCGAAACCGACCCCGGGGCAAACGAGGTCGTGCTTTGCTTAGCCGCGCCAATTGATTTTGCCCGTTGAGAGGTTACGCTCATACCGTAAATCTGAGGAGGTTGCGATGCCCGAACCCGAACGCATCGATGGGCGCCGGGCTGCACTGATCGCCTATGACGTTTGCCGGCGCGCGTTAGCTCCGTCGGATCCCACGCGCAGGGCCGCGATGCGCCCTGTGCTCGATGCCTGGGTGCAGATGATCGCGGTCGCGCGGGCGGCTAGCGTTCCGGTGATCTACACGACGCCCGTCAGCCGCTCGGACGGCGCCGACATTGTCATGCTGCCGACCGACCTTTCGGCAGAGACCGGCATGCCGCCACTTACCAACGCTGTCGAGGGCACGGCGGAGGCCGGCTTCCCCGACGAAATCGCGCCGCGACCCGAGGATTACGTCTTCCTCAAGCGCCGGCCGAGCGCCTTTTACGGAACGGGTGTGGCCGAACTGCTGCACATGCTGCGACGCGACACGATCATCATCGGCGGCGGCGCCACCAATCGCGGCGTCGAGACGAGCGTCCGCGAGGCCTTCAACCTCGACCTCGCGTCAGTGGTGGTGCGCGAATGCTGCTGGAGCGGCGACACCGCCGCTCACGCCTACAGCCTCGACAAGGCCATGAAAATGTACGCGCGCATTCGGCGCCTCGACCAGGTCGCGGGGATGCTGCAGGAATGACGGTTTGATGTCACGGGCCCGAGCAGCTGACGATTTCAAGACAATCCGCACCCGCATGGAAGAGTTGCGGCGGGAGAGGCTCCCCAAGCAACCGGCCCCGACAACCGACACAAGGGTTGCCGGTCATCGCGGCCCTTGCGCCTGTGGCAGGAGCCTGTTCCCCGACGAGTGCGACGGATCGTGCAAGGCGTTTTGAAGCGCACTCGGTTGGCGGCGAGGTCCCGCCAAAGGGGCGGCGCTATGAGGCCGCAGTTATCGTCCCTCGGTCGTACTTTGCAGCGAGCCGCCGTGGGGTTAAGCTGCCGGACGGCCGAAAAAGGAAACAGCCATGACAGCAATGATCGACATGCATGCCCATTGGAGACCCGCCCAAGTGGCCGATGCTCTGCGCGCCCGTACCAGGGAACCGCGCATTGTACGCAATCCGGACGGCGTCGAGGTGCTGAAGGCCTCGCGGATGGGCGAAGAGCCGCTCGCCAAGGCTTTCGATGACGTCGATTTCCATCTCGATCGGATGGACCGCCAGGGAGTGGAAACGAGCGTGCTGTCACTCCTCGGTTCGTTCTGCTGGGTCGAGGCCCTGCCGCTGGATGAGTCCGGGCCGCTGTGCCGCACCATCAACGACGGGCTTTCCGCGATTTGCCAGAAGCATCCCGGCCGCTTCGCCGCCTACGCGGCACTGCCCCTGACGGACATTTCCGCCGCCGCCGCCGAGCTCGAGCGGGCGCTTGGGCTGCCCGGCATGATCGGCGCGCAGGTACCGGGAAACTACTTCCTCACGCGCAAGGACGCCGAAGCGATGCGTCCGCTGCTGGAGGTCGCGAACCGACACCGCGCGGTGCTCTTCATCCACAACGGTCCGCGGCCGGGCGACGCTTACCCCAAGGTCGCGGGCGATACGGACAACGCGCGCCGCCGCAATGGCACGCTCGACATGCAGGCGAGCCTGTCCTCGGTGATGGTGACATTGTCTCTGACCGACTACCTCGCGGACTACCCCGACGCAATGGTCCACGTCCACAATTTGGGCGGCAATATTCCCTACGAGGTCGAGCGCATGGACCACCGCAGCCTGCTCGACACGCCGAATGAGGAATTGCCGTCGTCGCGCTTCCGCAAGGCGAAGGTGTACGTGGATTGCAATTCGTTCGGCCCGCGTGCGATCGAGGCGGCCGTGAACCTGTATGGTGCCGAGCGCATCGTATGCGGCACCGACGGCACCGAGTTTGGCTGCGACTGGACGAGGAAGGCGCTCGCGGACGCGCAGATCGGCGAGGAAGCGCGCGAGCAGATCCTGCACCGCAATGCCGCTACGATGCTCGCCCGCGTCGCAAGGACTGCGCAGCGCGAAAGCGCCGCCGCCTAATACTCTCCTGCACCCGGCCGCGGCCCCGGTGCGCAACGCCGCGGCGCTAGGGGTTCTGCCGGCGCTCGGCGCGGTGATCCTGGTCGGGGTCCGTCGCAAGCTGTCGCCGGTAGGATCGCTGCGATGAGCGTTGTGCACGAGGAGGTCGAGAGTGCGCGTGGGATGACGGCCGACGGCTGACCTAAGGAGCCTCTGACCAAGTTCGGCCTGTCGCTCCACGGGGATAAGACGCGACGGATTGAGTTCGGCCGGTTGTCGGTATTGGCTCGAGAGCGCGTCGAGAGCGGACAACGTCGGGGCGTAAGGCTCACCGGTAAAACCGAGGGCTCGGTACGAATATTTATGAAGGCGATAGAAAAAACGACGATTTGATTACGTCGTGAGTGGGTGGCCCGTAGCTGTTGGTTCCCGGAGGGAGAATCACAGAAACGCAGAGGGTCCGAGGGGAAGGTTTGTCGGAAGCCGAAAGCTAAAGGTCTGTTACGGGTCATCCAGCTGACCCAAAGGCGCCAACGTCGAAGGTGCGTTGCACGGGCGACTATTACGATGGCCCCCGCGGCAATTAGGATGGCCGGTCAGGTGGATGGCTTGGGTTGTTCAATCGAGGTTCACGGGCCTCCGGTTGGACATCCCCGCCCACGCTAAGGAGCTTCTGGCGTTGCGCGCACTTTCCTTGCGTATTGCCGTCTTGTGCACATGCCGCCGCCACTACCGCGGTGCACAGCTGGCGTACTCTTCGCTCATTTCACCCCACCGTATCCGCGTTTCCCTAATAGGGTCGTCGGGTCGGCGTGCACATCGTCCTTTTCGAGGCTTGCTCGGCATTCACTCGCATTGCGGCATGCACACTGTGTTCCGGCCAGGTCGCCTGTGTCGACTCTCATCCGGCCCGCCCACAGGAATGACTCGGTCTCGCTCTCCAACATCTCGACCGTGCCGTCGGATGCGACGTTCAGTTGGAGCAGGTTCGTATGGCCGATGCCGACAGGGGGGGCGCAGACGCACCCGACGGTCACGCGCGGCCTGCTGACCACGCGTTTCCTCGGCGAGCTGCCTGTAAAGTTCGAAGATCCCCGAGTTGGGGCCACCGCCTTGCTTGTACCAGTCGAGTAGCTGCGCGGTCGCTCCCGGAATGAAGTGTCCGCGCGCCGAGAGGGCGGCGGAGGTGCTCGAGCATTGGGACCGGCCCGCGCGCCGGATGAAGGAGCTCGCCCTGCCGCCGGGTCAGGAGCTTCGCTCCCCTGACTGTATCCACGATCTGCGTCTCGTCGTCCTCGGCAATCGCCGGAAAGCGCACGACCTCCCAGGGTTCCTGCGCCAGCATGTGGCCGACGAGATCGTCCCTCGGGTCACGCCCGAGGGCAGGCTCTCGCACGGGCGGTGCATGATCAGCACGACGGCGCCCTGTTGATTGTCGTTCCGGCGGCTATAAAGGGTATGCTTAAGCTCCTCCTCCCGGGATTGCCGCAACCTTGTGATGAAGGTCGCCATCACCTCGTCGTCCGCCGCGGTTTGCTTCCGATGACGTTGCGGGCCTGGGACGCAGCTTTCGCGCGTCTATGATGTTCATGACGCGCGTGAGATTTCGACGAGCTCGTCTAGCGGCATCTCGGTGGCCAGGCGTCGCAGCGCTTTGATCAGCAGGCGTTGCTATCCACCGGCGCCATAGCGGATGGCCAGCACCTCGATCTGCTCGATCCCCGCCGGTGCGCGAAGCTCGACTATGTCGCCCTGATGCGCCTTCATCAGCGCTCTGGCGACCGGCGACAGCCAGCTCACCTGGCCGAGGTCGAGATCGGCTTCGTCGATGCCGACGATCGTGATCGTCATTTCAGTCCCACGCTCGTTGGCGTAGGTGACGGTCGCGCCGAAAAAGACCTGGTCCCGCTTTTTCTGCTGGCCCGGGTCGACCACTTCGGCCCGCTCCAGCCGCTTGGAGAGGAAGCGAATGCGCCGATCAACCTCGCGCAGGCGGCGCTTGCCATAGATATAGTCGCCGTTCTCCGAGCGGTCGCCGTTCCCCGCGGCCCAGGCCACGGCTTCCACCACCTTCGGGCGCTCCACCCGCAATAGCTGACGCAATTCGTCCTGCATGCGACGGTGGCCTTGCGGGGTCATGTAGTTCTTGACCCCTGCCGGGATGGCCGGCGGCTCATCGGGCGGGTCGGCCTCGTCATCAGTTTCCTTTACAAAGGCCTTGCTCATCAGATCACCCTCTGCGCTCAACAGAGCAGGGTCGAGCCGGCGGCGACGGCCGGGGTTCCGGTCCGGATCGACCCCAGCGCGCGGATCGCGCATGCGGAAGACGATGGTCATCGGCGGCTCGTCACCCTCAACGGGCCCTACAATCGGACCCTATCATTGCGATAATCATGCCATGGTGATTTTCCATTGTTATTCCATTGTTAGTGGGGCGAAATTCGTTGATCAGTGCAAAAAATTCCATTGATCCGCGGAGTAACGAATTTCGCCTCTAACCTTTTGATTCGCAATGTCATCTTTGACGACAAAAACGGTCCATCCGGGCGAAAAACGCGATTTTCGTTGTATTTCGCCCGCCGGTGGGTGGGGCCGCCTCTGACAAACGGGTCGGCGCTGCGCTAATCAGCTCGCCCGTTACCGGAGTGCCGCGGCGATGTTGCCGCCGTCGACCGTGGTGACGTCAGCGGTGGTCTTGAGCGCCACCGCATGGTGCAGAAAGGCCTGCGCAACGTCCTCGGCCGTGACCTCGCGGCCGAGAAGGTTGCCCGCCATGTAGTCCTGCTCGGTAAGGCCGCGCGCCTTGGCGCGGGCGGCGATCAGTTCCGGCGTCAAGAGGCCGCTCCTGATGCGGTCGGCGTTTATTGCGTTGGCGCGAATGCCGTCGGCCCCATAGTCGAGAGCGTATTGGCGCACGAGAGCGAGTGTCGCCGCCTTCGGCAACCCGTAGGGGCCGAAATTGGGGCCCGGGTTCACCGCCTGCTTCGACACGTTGAATAAGAGGCAGCCACCGGTCCCTTGCGCGAGCATGATGCGGACCGCGTTCTGTGCGACGGTCTGATGGGCAAAGAAGTTGAGCTCGAAGCTCTGGCGCAGCGTCTTGTCCTCGACCTCCCCGATACGGCCTTGCCAAGCCGCACCCGAATTGGAGACGAGGATGTCGATCCCGCCGAAATGTTCGGCGATGTGATCGAACGCCCGGCGGACCGCCGCGGGGTCTGTCACGTCGCATTCGATCCCGAGCGCCGACCCGCCGATTCTTTGGGCGGCCGCCTGCGCGCCCTGGATATCGAGCAACACCACCTCAGCCCCGGCACCGCCGATCGCGCGGGCCGTGGCAAAACCGATCGTCCCGGCACCGCCGGTGACGACTGCGATCTGCCCGGCGAGCGGTTTCTCGCTCCCCTGACCGAGCTTCGCCTGCTCCAGCGACCAGTATTCGATGTCGAAGAGCTCGGCTTCGTTGATCGACTCGAACCGGCCGACGGCCTCGGCATCGGTCACGGTCTCGATCGTGGACTCGGCAATGTCGGCTGCGATCCGCGCATCGCGGGTATTCCGCCCGAGCCCGAACAAACCGACCCCCGGCACCAGGATGACCCGCGGCATCGGGTCGAGCTCCCGTTTCGGGACTTCCTGGCGCGCATTGTGGCGGGCGAAATAGGCGTGATATTCGGCAACGAAGGTATCGACGGCTTCGCGCGCCGCCGTTTTGAACATTTCGAGCTTCCCCGGCTCGGGTGCCGACACGATCAGCGGGTAGTTCTTGGTGCGGATCGTGTGATCCGGGGTGGCGACCCCGGCCTGGCCGTAGCGGCGAAGCTCGGCGCCATTGACGTAAGCGAGAACCGCAGGGTTCGAGCGGAACTCCAGGATGAAACGCTTGAAGGCACCCGACCCGCTCGGGTCGGCAATGGCGCAAGCGCCGCGCAGGACCGGTGCCACCTCCGCCGCCCCGGCCACCGCGGCGGGGAGGCGGACGCCAGCGAACACCGTTGCACCGCGGCGGGTAAGCCGCTCCTCGGCGAGCGAGACCGTGGCGATCATCCGCTCATAAGCCTCCTGCGCCGTCTCGCCGAAGGTAAAGATGCCGTGCTTCAAGAGCACGAGGCCCTCGACCGCCGGGTCGCCCTCGAAGACCTCGGCCGCCTTCTTGGCGAGCTGGAAGCCCGGCATGATGTAAGGCACGAGCCCCAGCCGCCTGCCATAGAGACCGGCGCAGCGCTCGGCCGCGTCGGGCTGATCGGTAAGGCTCAAGACTGCCGTCGAGTGCGTGTGGTCGACGTATTTATGCTGCAGGAAGGCGTGCAATAATGTCTCGACCGAGGGGTTGGGCGCGCCGGGATCGATCAGGTTCGCGCGCTGCACGCGCACCATTTCCTCGTCCGCGAGGACCGCTCGCTGTCGCAATTTGCGCAGCGGCGCGAGGCGAACGGCCGGGAGCCCGGCGGGCTCGATCGCCGCCATGTCCCAGCCGCTGCCCTTGACGCACAGCACTTCGACCTCCTCGTCGAGGAGGTCCTTGACGACGGTCTTGACCGAGGTGTTGCCGCCGCCGTGCAATACGAGCTTCGGTTCCCCGCCCAAGAGCCGCGAGGTATAGACGCGCAAGGCGAGATCGCGCCCGACTCCCGCCGCTGCATAGCGCTCGACAAGCCGCTCGGCGTCGGCATCGGACCACAGGCTCTGCATCTTCGAACCTCCCGTCACGCCTCGGCGGGTGCGTAGCGTTCCTTTTTGAACAGACCGCGCTGGAAGGCCAGATAGGCCTCCTTGGTCATCGCCGGCTCGAACTTTGCCAAGATCTCTTTGGCTGGCGCGGCATCGCCGTGGAGCAGGTCGATCGCTGTCATCGCCAACAGCTTGGCCGGGGTCAGATAGCCGTGCTGGGGTTCGTTGATCCGCCAATCCGCACCGTGCGCCTTGCCCTCGGCGGCGACGACGTAAGGGTGGATCACCGGCATCATATGCGCGAGGTCGCCCATGTCGGTCGACCCGGTGCGATGCCCGCCTATGTGAAACTCGCCCGGTCCGAACAATGTCTCGATGTTCGCGCCGAAGATCTCTCCCATATGCCGGTCGTTGCGCTGGGGCAGATAGCCGGGAATCGTGTGGATCTCGACCTCGGCGCCGATCGCCATCGCTCCGGCGCGCAGGCAGCGGTCGACCTTTCGGTTGGCGTCGAGGATCGCCTCGAGCGAGCCGCCGCGCACGAAGGTCTCCATCGTCACCTCGGCCGGCACCACGCTGACCGCATCGCCCCCTTTGGTGATGATCGGGTGGATGCGGATCGTATCCTTCTCCCAGAACGTCTCGCGATGCGCGGCGATGGCGTTCATCGCGATCATCGCCGCATTCAGCGCGTTGATCCCGAGCTGCGGCAGGCTGCCGGCATGCGCCGCCTTGCCGAGAAAGCGGATCTGCTTGACCAGCGCCCCGTTGGACGATTCTGCGAGGATGGACCGCGTCTTCGAACCGTCGCGCGAGCCGGTATGGATCATCATCGCCATGTCGACATCGTCGAAATGGTCTTTGGAGACGAGCTCCGGCTTGCCGAGCATGAACTCGATCTCGCCCTTGGCGACGCGCGCCATCCGCTCCTCGACGTCGATGAACTCCTCGGCCGGCACCGCGAAGAAGACGACCTCGCCGGCGAGGTGATCGGCGGCCTTGGCGTCGCAAAGCCCGATCGCTGCACCCAGCATCCCGGCGATCTGCGCGTTGTGGCCGCAGCTGTGCGCCGCCCCGGTGGTCGGATCAGCGAGCGGATGCTCCGAGGTCCGCAGGCTGTCGAGCTCGCCGATAAAGGCGAGCCGCGGTCCCGGGCTGCGGCCGGCGAGCCGGCCCTTGACACCGGTGAGGGCGAGGCCGGTGCGTGGCGCAAGCCCCAGAGTGGTCATATGCCGGGCGACCAGAGCTGCCGTCTTCACCTCGTTAAATCCCGTCTCGGGATTGCGCAGGATCGTTTCGCCGAGATCGATGATCGTGTCGGCGTGGCGATCGATCGCATCACAAACCGCACGTTTCAGTTCATCCTTGTTGCTCATTTAATGAGATCGCCCCTTCGCTCGATGGCCCTCGTCCGTGAGTATCCGGTCAATTCAGTTGCCGCGCAACGATCGGCCGCGGAAGCGGTTGACGTCTCGACGGTTCCCGCCTCCTCCACCGGTGAACAAAGAGCAGCCCCTGACTGGCGCCAAGCACAATCTTAAATTGTGCAGGCGACCGCGCGCTGCTGCGTCTGCAGCAAATCAGCAGCAAAACCTCTCTTATGGGTTGAACTGCTAGCCCCTCCCTTGGCGCCGGATCCGCTGGTCCCACGCCTTTAAGGACAGCCCTTCACGCCTCCGTTCCTCCGCGTCCGACACGCGAGCTTGCGCCAGCATGGAAGTCCAAGTCGACCGCGACCTTTGATCATATTATAAGCCTTCTTGTTGTCATCAGTATGGCAGGCACATCGGACCCTCGGGGCACAAGACTGTCCGTGCTGAGGTCAAAGCTAAAATTTTTATCTAATAAAAAATAAAATTCTAGATATCCCTGATTAACGTTCATGTTGTTTTAGATTGACATTTTCCTGACAAGCGTAAAAAATTCATCAGCGTCTTAAGAAATGTTAACAATCGTTCAAGATTATCGGAGCTGAGTAAACTCTGATGTTCCGACGTAGTTTCATGTCGCGACGTTTCCACACTTTGGTTGCTCGCGACGAACGACCGGCGGCCAACGTGCCTGCTAACCAGCCCGTGCGACGACTAGACGGTCAACCCGATCATCGCCGAATGACCGGCCTTCTCCAGGGAGTATACCGATGACTTTGATCTACCCGAACATCGTTCCCGAGAACAACCTCCGCCTCCCGGACGCACTAACGATCAAACACGGCCCGGCTCGTCTGCTCGCCACCTTCGTTCTCGAAGGGGACAAGGCAGCGCGGCAAACCGGTATCCGTTTGCGCCTTCGTCATGATTTTCACGAGCTGCTTTACATAAACAGGCAGCAGGTCACTCACGGTACCTGGTTTCGCTTGGTGGATCATTTAAATCCGGAATACTCCGATTTGACTCCTGAAAATTCTTATTGGATCTCTGGCGAGAATGAGCGAGGCGAGATCGTGCTCACTCAAGCAGGGCGTGTTTATGACTGGTCGAATACAAATCTGGAAAGAGAGGCGCGTTCGATGTTCTATGCAGGCCGTGAGGAAGGCCAAAGGTGCGTAGTCACCGCCGAAGATGCGAAGTTGATAACGGGGATCGTGTTTGTCGGCGGAGCCCGGTGGACTCGGCCGGATTACCGCGCAGTGCCCCCATCCCGCCTGCTTTCTCGATTAGGTAGAGCTTATGCATTTGCCCGTTGGCCGATAGACTGGGCTTTCGCCTTCATGGCCCCTGTTCTGGTGAGAAAGGGGATCGCCGCCAGTTACGGCTATCCGCATGCCAGCTACAGCATTTTTTTCCCTCAATCACCCTGGGGCGATCTCGAGGTCGTGCTTACCAGTGTGTCCGCCGTCGAGGCTTATGACGACCTTGCCAACTTTATGACGACTGAACTTTCGGCTTCGGAAGACAGCGGTTCTGCGGTTACATCTTCATCGAGCATCTTCGACGACAGGGTCACGAGAATCTCTTCTGAGGGCGTCCTCCACGGGAGCAACAGCCTCTCGTAGCGGATCACCCCAGTTCTCCCCTTCCCCGGTGCCGGCTGGTGGATCGCTGCCGTCACGCAATCGTACCGTGGTTGGCCTGTGCTCGCCACGGATTTATAGAACTCGGCGACCCATCCGCCATATTCCTTGTCGGGCTGATTTTCCACCCGCTGTCCGATCGCGTTCAGCTGGTAGGTATCATCGGTCCAGCTGAAGCCGTCGCCGATGAAGCGAAAGATCGCATCCCTCGCCCGAGGTCTGACGCCGACGATCATCATTCGCGACAGAAGTTGTTGCTTGATCGCAAAAGATATCACGGTTGGGTCGAAATGGCCGAATGACATTCTCCATTTTTGAACCATCGGCCGCAACGGGCTCTCGCGATCGTCGAACAATTTAGAATAATCGCGCGGCTCGACGAGGAACTTTTCGGTCGAAAGAGGAGCGAAGGTTGGTGCGCACAATTCTGCGAGGCGCGAGATGGCTCGCTCGGACGAGGAGGTGATCTCGGAAAGCCACGATGTCTCGAAATATTTAATCCGAAACAACTTTGCGCGTGAAGACAATAGCTGTTGCTGCACCGCCAGCAATGTCGGCAGTTGCACGTTGCGAGGGTGCAAGTCGATTTCGATAACGGAGTCGTCCAGGATCTGGAATTTGATAAATCCGAGATTCTTTACGGCAAACAACGCGGCATCATAATCAGGATCGGCGTCGCCCAATGCCGCCAGAAACTCGGCACTATCCTCGATCACCCACTGCCCGTCGGGTGTCACCAACATGATAAGGCGTTTCACGAAGGCCCTCGCAGCGCTAGCTCGTAAACCCTTAGCTCCTATTACCCACGATCCTATCCGCCGGGTGTTAATGGGATGTGAACCGATGGGTGGTTCACAAGGGGAGAATGACAAGTATTCGAGCCCGCATTGAGAAAACCATCAATTTTTATGCTTTATTATTAATAATTATTCTGGACAAACTTTGACTTTTCGACACTTGTCTGACACCACGCTGACGTTCTTTTGACATCTGTTTGCTTAGCTTGCGCCCGCGGATGAAGAATGCGGAGGATCGCGCCACGCACCGCCGACAGCCCCGGTTTTCGTCTGCAGACCAAAGGTAGGTTGTCCTGGGCCGCTCCTTTGCCCCAAGTGCATCGCTATCGCCACAGGATCGGATGATCGTCGACACGACCGTTCTCGCGATCTCTGGCCGGCGGCACGCGGCTATTGCGTTGATGATCGCTACTGCGATGCAGGCCTTCGACAGTACGATTGCTAATGTGGCCTTGCCGCAGCTCGAACGGAGCATGGGTGGTGGGATTGACCTCGGCTCCTGGGTCATGACAAGCTATCTTTCCGCCTCTGCCGTGATGGCAACTCTGACCGGCTGGTTCCGCAGACAATATGGTGTGCGACAGCCTTTCGCAGGCGCCATCGCGCTCTTCGTCCTCGCCTCGATGCTCTGCTCGATCGCGCCCAACGCAGCTGCTCTGCTCGTCTCCCGCGTGATCCAAGGAGGGGCCGCCGGCATCATCCAGCCGTTGGCGCAGGCGATCCTGCTCGACATCTACCCCCAGCGAGACCACGGCCGGATGCTGGCGATCTGGGGCTCGGTGATCATGGCAGGCCCGATCCTTGGCCCTGCACTCGGGGGTGTCATTACCGATCTTGCATCTTGGCGATGGATTTTCGTCATAAACCTTCCGCTTGGTATCATTGCCGTTCTGGGACTGCGAGGTGTGCCGCCAAGCGTAAAACTCGCCGGGGGCGCCGCTATTGACGGCATCGGCATCTTGCTGCTGATCATCGGCATCGGCGCGCTACAACTGTGCCTTCAGCGCAGCATCGGATACTCGTCTCTCCTTTCTTTTGAACTAATCGTCGAAGCCGCTATTTCCATTCTTGCGATGATTGTTCTAGCAATTAGAACAAAGAAATTTCGTTTCACCTTGCTGCGAATAGAAATATTTAGAGACATAAATTTTTGCACATCAACGTCTTATCTGTTTATGATAGGAGCGTTTCTTTTTGCTACGATAGTGTTTCTACCGGCTTTGAGCGAAGGCCCTCTCGGCTACAATGCAACGTTCGCCGGCTTGATGATTTCTCCTCGCGGCATCGGAACGATGGCGACGATGCTCATCGTCGGACATTTGATCGATAAGATCGATCCTCGCATCTGGCTCGCTTCCGGGCTTGCAATCACAGCGTTCGCTCTCGCGCTGATTTCGGAGGTCCCATCCGATTGCGGTGCAGTCTGGTTGGCCGTAGCAAGCGCAATCCAAGGCGTCGGCGTCGGGCTCCTGTTCACCCCTCTAAGCACGCTCGCCTTCTCGAGCCTTGCCGAAGAGCTACGTACGGATGCCGCGGGTGTCTACAGTCTGTTGCGCCAGCTCGGCTGCGCAACGGGCGTCGCCGCGATGACAGCTCTGCTGCAGACAAGAATTCAGACCAGCTATATGGCCATCGCTAACCAGCGGGCGCTTGGCACCGGGTCGCCCTCCCACCTACTCGACCTGGCGACGTTGAGTGCCTATACGGGCTGCTTTCGAATTATGGCGATCATCACGTTATTCACCATTCCCGGGATCTTTCTCTTTCGGGTCTTGCGGCCGGGCCCGGCGATTCCCACAGTCGTCTGATTACCGCGCGCTCGTCTCAGCGTTGAGCTGATGACAGCGGTCACAGCCGAGCCTGAGGCTGCCGGATCGACTATTGTAACCTCGGCAAAACGATTCGAACGATCGTGCCGTAACCGGCGCGGCTGTCGATCTTCAGCGTCCCCCCGTGAGCCTCGACGAGGCCCTTTGTGATAGGCAATCCGAGCCCAGTGCCGCCGTAGTTGCGTGTGATCACCGGTTTTGCCTGCCCGAATGGTTGCAACGCACGCTGCTGCTCTTCTTCGCTCATGCCGATGCCGTGATCTTCGATCTCGAGTACAGCAACATCGGGCCGAT
>Ga0306922_10000699_pt1 | contig 28697 bp, 33 predicted proteins | sample sta12Cox44000082_FD_203758 | JGI IMG/M metagenome (GOLD analysis project Ga0306922, IMG submission 203758) | Lab enrichment of tropical soil microbial communities from Luquillo Experimental Forest, Puerto Rico - statoxic.12C.oxic.44.000.082 (v2)... | ecosystem: Environmental > Terrestrial >... | reverse complement strand
GCGACGTAATCGAGCCGGTCGAAGTAGGGCACCGCCTGCAAATAGGTCTTGTGCTCGATCAGCTTCTCGGTCCCGCGGTGCAAGAGCCCGATATGCGGATCGACGCGCTCGACCACCTCGCCGTCGAGCTCTAAGACGAGACGTAGCACGCCGTGTGCCGCCGGGTGCTGGGGCCCGAAATTGAGGGTGAAATTACGCGATGCAGCTTCGGCCATAACGGCCTCACGTCAGCTGCCGGGCCAACGCCGCCATCTGACCCCGGTTCCAGGCATTGTTCGCCTAACGCCGTCTCTTTTAGCCACGGTTGATGCGGCCAGGCGTCATCAAGTTCCCCTCCTCGAACAATTGTTCCCTGCTGCACGACATGTCTTCTCGACATGCCACGATTGCACGATGACCTGGAACTGCTTCCCCCGGGATACCGTTTGCCTGCGGCGCTGTATTCCCGTTCTTTTCGCAAGCGGCCACAGCGTGCAGGAGGCAAACGATGCAAATCTTCACACGCTGCGCCGCTGCCATGGTGCTGATCGCCGCGGGGCTTCTGCTTGTCCCCGCAGCGAACGCTGAGGTGCAATCGCCGTCGCCAGGCGCCACGGACCAGCCGTCGAATATTCCGGACCAAAAGATCGACGCAGCCGCCGCCGCCATCCAGCAGGTGGCCAGTGTCAAGCAGGACTATAAACAGCGGATCGCCGCGGCAGCGCCCGCCGACAAGGAGCGAATTTTGAACGAGGCGATCGGCGCCCTGGAGAAGGCCGTTACCGACCAGGGTCTGTCGGTCGAGGAATACGATTCGATTTTGAAAGTGGCGGAGAACGATCCCAAGGTTCTCGAAAAAATTCGTCAACGCCTGCGCGCTCCAGCCGATTAGTCGCTGTCGGGCATCGGCCGATGTGGGGGAGATCGCCATGAGCACATTGACGCGCAAAGACGTGACCGAAATGTTCGGTGAACTCGAGGACGTGGTCATCGCAAAGGTCATCGCCACCGGAGCGACCAGCGAGGAACTCGCGGAAGCGCACGCTTGGCTCGCCAACGACGAGCCATTGATGAATGCCGGTCGTTCGCTCCCGAGCGGCCGCGTGGGTCGTTTGGTGGACATCATCGCGGCCATCAACGAGGAAGAAGAACAAGAAGAAGCCGCACCGCACGGCTGAACGAACCGCCGCGCTTTTGAGTTCCGTCCGGCGCCGCACCCATCCAACGGTTCCGATCTGTCGAGGAGAATTCGCGGGACGTTTCGGCCGGTCCGCAGGCCGCCGGGAAAAGTTCCTGCGGAGGAAAGAGCCCATAGGAAAACGGTTGAGAAACTCTGGAACTGCCGACGCTAGAGCGCGTTCGCAAGGAGAACCCGTGGTCGCGATCATGGAGGGTGACATGAGCGCCACCGGCCTCGACGTGTTCCACCGCCTCGATCCGCACCAAATCGAAGAAGTTCGGCAAGCCCTGCCGGACGATTCCGTCGTGCGCCATGAGGCGCACGCGTCTCAATCGCTGCAAACCACGTGAGGAGAGGAGAAGTGTCATGCAAGTCAACGAAGCGATGACCAGCGATGTCAAAGTCGCCAATCCCAGTCAGACGATCTGTGACGCCGCGCGCTTGATGGCGCAGATCGACGTCGGCGTGTTGCCCGTCGGCGAGAACGACCGATTGGTCGGCATGATCACCGACCGCGACATCGCCATCCGCGCCGTCGGTGCCGGCAAGGGCCCGCAAACGCCGATCCGGGAGATCATGAGCAGAGAGGTGATGTATTGCTTCGAGGACGACGACCTCGACGACGTCGTGGCGAACATGGCGGACATAAAGGTGCGCCGGTTGCCGGTGCTCGATCATGACAAGCGCCTCATCGGCATCCTGTCGCTCGGCGACATTGCCCTGACCGACGGCGCCGGCAGCGCGGGCAGCGCCCTGTGCGGCATCTCCGAGCCCGGCGGCGACCATTCGCAGTCCATGGACGGCGGGCGCGGCCTGCGCGGAACCTGACGCGAGCAAGCCGCGGCTGAGCTGCCCTTTAGCCAAGGGATGTTCGCGCAGGGATAAGGCTGCAGGGGCTTCGGCCCACTCCGATTTGGTTAACCACATGAAGTGGCCGGAAGACCTGTGCCCTTAATTTGGTCAAATGAAGCGGACAGGGAGACGCGGCATTGCCCGGGGCACCGGGCCTGGAGCCTGAGGGGGATTTAATGGGACGGACTCTCGCCGCGTTTGTCGTTGCCGCTTCCTTGTTGACAGTCGCCTCGTCCGAGGCCTCGGCGTGGGTTTGCTTTGCTACCGGCCTCGGCTCGAGCGGAACGGCCCGCGCCTACGACATCATCGACGCCAAGCTCTTCGCGCTACGCCGCTGCGAGCGCAACAGCCCGGTGCCGGTTTGCACGCTGGTGTGGTGCCGGCCCGGCCGCTGACGGCACTTCGGCCGCGCGATCGCTCCCCCGGCTTAGGCCGGGGGAATTCATTTTGAGAATGTGCCTTCGATGGCGGCCTTGACGCCCACGAGGGCATCCGGCGTGTCGACGTCCACCAGCGCGGCGCGCCCCTCGAGCGGTACTTCGACCACCGCCTCGCTGTAGCGGCCAATGAAGTGGCGCGCGCCCACGTCGCCTTCGACCGCCATCAAATCGGGAAAGAACCGGCGCGACCACAGCACCGGATTGCCACGCCTGCCCTCGACCGTGGGCATCACAATGAGCGCGCCGCGGTCGGGGTCGAACGCGGCGATGAGGCGGTCGATCAGGCTCGCATCGACTTGCGGCATGTCGCCGAGGCACACGATCGCGCCATCGGCCTCCGCGGGCACGGCGGCGATGCCCGCTTTCAGCGATGTGCCGAGCCCCTGCGCAAAGTCCGGGTTATGGACAAGCTGCACCGGCAAACCGGCGAGCGCCTTCTCGACCTCGGCGCGCTGATGCCCCACCACAACGATGACCGGTTTCGCGCGCGAGGCGAGCGCCTCCTCCACGACGATGCGCACGAGCGGGCGGCCGGCGATTTCGGCGAGCAGCTTGTTCGGTCCGCCCATGCGCGTCGAGCGCCCGGCCGCGAGCACGACGGCGGCGATGCGTCGGCCGGCGGCGACCGGCGGCTCGGCACGCGGCTGCGGCCGGGTGACGATTTCCATGAGCAGCCCACCGACGCCCATGCCGGTGATCGCCGCCCGCGGCACGTCGAGGCCGGCAAGCAGCCGCATGAGGACCCAATCAAAGCCGTTTTCCTTCGGCGAGCGCGCGCAGCCCGGTGCGCCGAGCAGGGGGCGCCCGCGCGCGGCACCGATCAGCAGCAGATTGCCGGGATCGACCGGCATCCCGAAATGTTCGATGCGTCCGCCGACCGCCTCGACCGCGGCGGGGATGACGTCGCGCCGGTCGGCGATGGCCGAGGCCCCGAATACGATGACGAGTTCGGCGCCCTCGCCGAGCACCTCCTCGATGGCGCGCGCGAGCGCGCGCTGCTCGTGCGGCACGCGTCGCTCGGCGACGATGCTCGCGCTCGCCGGCGCCAGCCGTTCCTCGGTCACCTTCAACGTCTTTTCGATGACCTTGTTGGCGAGGCCGGGCAGCAGCGTGGAGACGATACCGATCTTGCGAATGCGGTAAGGCGCAAGGCGCACCAGCGGGCGTGCGGCATTGGCGACCGCGAGCGCCGCATCGCGCGCTTTCTGCGCGACCGCGAACGGGATGATCTTGACGGTGGCGATCATCTCGCCGGCGACGACCGGCTTATAGGCCGGCAGCGTGGCGAACGTGATCGACTCGTCGACCTGATTGAGACGGTCGACCGCGTCCTTGTCCACCACCAGCACACCGGCGGTTTCCGCGAACAGATTGGCGCGGCCGGTGAACGCGCGCTCGACATGCACCCCCTCGCCGGCGACCGCCGCCGCGATCTCGGCCGCGGCCGCGTCCTCCGACACGTCGCCGGGCTCGATCCGCGCGACGACGATCTCGGCGATGCCGGCGGCCTTGAGCGCGGCGATTTCGGTCTTGCCGATCAAGGTGCCTTTCTTCAAGACGAGGCCGCCCTGGCGGATCGAATGCACCGCAACGCCTCCTTCGGCCTTCGCCACCGGCACCGCGCCGAACTTCATGCCGCCTTCTCCGCAGACTGTCGCAGCTCCGCGGTGATCTCACCCATGATGGCAACCGCGATTTCGGAGGGCGATACCGCCCCGATTTGCAGCCCAATCGGCGCGTGGATGCGCGCGAGCGCGGCGTCGGATAAGCCCTGGGCTTTGAGCCGTTCGATGCGGCGGGCATGCGTCTTCTTCGAGCCCAGCGCGCCGATATAGAAGCAATCGCGCGCAAGCGCGTGGGTGAGCGCGGGATCGTCGATCTTGGGATCGTGGGTAAGCGCGACGAAGGCCGTGTAGCGATCGATGCCCAGCGGGGGCAAGGCGACGTCAGGCCATTCCGCGATCACCTTCACGTCGGGGAAGCGCTCGATCGAAGCGAAAGCCGTGCGCGGATCGACGATCGTCACGTCGTAGCCCACAAGGCGCGCCATCGGCGCGAGCGCTTGGCTGATGTGCACGGCGCCGGTGATGACAAGTTGCGAGGGCGGAACGTGCACGGTGAGAAAAACCTTGCCTTTCGGCGTCTCCGCCATGCCGCTTTTGCCGCGCCGGATGTGCTTCTCGATAACCTCTTTGAGCGGATCGTCCGCGACGTCGGCCGCCTTGACCAGGCGCTGTTCGCCGCTCGTCACATCGGTGACGACCACCGCAGCGCGGCGTCCGGCGCGTTCAGCGTTCAGCGCTTTAAGAATCTCGAGCTTCATGATGTTGTCGCCCCAATCTCGGTGCGTCCCCTTCCAGCCGGCTACGCCGGCCGACCTCCCCCGCAAGGGGGGTGCACCGGGTCCGCGGCAGGTGCGCTCCTCCGCACATCCGTTCCACCTCCTCGCCTACTCCACCTTCTCCACATAGACGCGGATGGTGCCGCCACAGGAGAGCCCGACCTTCCAGGCGGTCTCATCGGCGACGCCGAATTCGAGCGTCTTCGGCTTGCCGCTCTCGATCACGTCGAGCGCCTCGGTCACCACCTCACCCTCGACACAGCCGCCGGAGACGCTGCCGAGGAAATTGCCCTGATCGTCGATCACCAGGTTCGAGCCGACCGCCCGCGGTGCCGAGCCCCAGGTCTCGACCACGGTCGCGAGCGCGACGCCGCGTCCTTTCGCCCGCCAGTCCTCGGCCGCCCGCAGGATGTCCTCATCGCGCGCCAACATATGCACCTCCATCGTCTCGCCCGCGCCGCCAATCTTGCTCAGCGATCATGTCCACGCCAGCCGTCTCTTAGATGGATCGTCCGCGCACGGGCGGCAATGACCCTCATGCCACCTTGTCCAGCCACGCCTTCGGATCGTCGGCGCGACCTCCCGTCGCCGAGAGTGCGCGCACCAGGTCCGCCATCGACTCCAGATTGTGGATGGGCCGCAGTTCGTCGACGTGCGGGACCATCGTGCGAATGCCCTTGGCCTTGGCTTCGAATCCCGAGAACCGCAGCAGCGGGTTGAGCCAGATCAGTCTGCGGCAGGAGCGATGCAGGCGGTCGATTTCGAAGGCCAGCCGGTCGTCGGGGTCGCGCTCGAGCCCGTCGGTGATGAGCAGCACGATCGCCCCCTGCGTGAGCACGCGGCGCGCCCACAGCTTGTTGAACGCGCGCAGCGACGTCGCGATGCGCGTGCCGCCCGACCAATCGGCGACGTTGGCGCCCACCGCGGCGAGCGCCTCGTCGGGATCCTTAGCCTTGAGCGCGCGCGTGACATTGGTGAGCCGGGTGCCGAACAGGAACGTGTGCACGCGTTTGCGGGCGTCCGTCACCGCGTGCAGAAAGTGCAGGAAGAGCCGCGTGTACTGGCTCATGGAGCCGGAAATATCGAGCAGCGCCACGATCGGCGGGGATTTCGAGCGTGGCCCAAGATATTTGAGGTCGATCACCGCGCCGCCGGCTTTGAGACTGGCGCGCAGCGTGCGGCGGATGTCCACCAAATGACCGTGGCGATGCGGCGCCAGACGCCGCGTCTTCACCTCGTCGAGGGAAAGCACCAGGCGTTTGATTGCGTCCTTGGCGGCCGCAACCTCCGCCGCCGTCATCTGCGCGAAATCCTTCTTCTGCAGCACCTCGCGGTCGGAGACGGTGAGGCGCGCGTCGACCTCGAGCTGCGGCGGTTTATGCTCGGCTTCTCCCAGGCTCGAGAGCAGCGCCTCCTGGATGCGCTGGGCGCCTGGCGGCGCTTTCTCGTCCTCGCGCGGCGGCGCTTGCGGCAGCATCGCGGCGAGCAGCTTGTCGAGCATGCCGCGCCGGCGGAAGAAGATGCGAAAGGCCTGGTCGAAGATGAGCGAGTGCTCGTGGCGCTTCACCAGAACCGCGTGCAAGGTCCAATAGAAATCTTCGCGCGTGCCGACGCCCGCCGCGGCAACCGCGGCAAGCGCGTCCAACACCGCTCCCGGGCCGACCGGAACGCCAGCCGCGCGCAGCGCGCGGGCGAAGTGGACGATGTTCTCGGCGAGACGGCCGCGCGAGCCTTGCGATTGATCGCGCGCAGGGTCAGCGCCGCGAACGTGCTCCGCGGCGAAAACCGGCTGATGGGCGAATCGACGCATAACCCAATTACCCGCACTCCTTCGACGATCGCTGGTCACTCCGCGGCACGCAGCTCGGAACGCACTTCGTCGATGAGATCCTTCACCTTGCCGCCTTGGATGCGTGCGATGTCGTCCTGATATTTGAGCAGCACGCCCAGCGTGTCGGAGACGGTCAAAGGGTCCAGCGCCGCCACATCGAGCTCGGCGAGCGCGGCCGCCCAGTCGAGGGTCTCGGCGACGCCCGGCGCCTTGAACAGGTCCTCCTTGCGCAGCGCCTGCACGAAATGCACGACTTGCTCGGACAGAGTCTTGCCGATGCCCGGCACTTTGGCGCGCACGATCTTCAATTCGCGCTCGGCCATCGGATAGCCGACCCAGTGGTAGAGACAGCGGCGCTTGAGCGCATCGTGGATTTCCCGCGTGCGGTTGGACGTGATCACCACGATCGGCGGCTGCGTCGCCTTGACGGTGCCGAGCTCGGGAATCGTCACCTGGAAGTCGGCGAGCACTTCCAGCAAAAACGCCTCAAAAGCTTCGTCGGCCCGATCGAGCTCGTCGATCAGCAGCACCGGCGCGCCGGCCGCGTCCGGCTCGAGCGCCTGCAGCAGCGGCCGCTTGATGAGGAAGCGCTCTGAAAACACGTCATGCTCGAGCCGCTCGCGGTCATGGGCGCCCTCGGCCTCAGCGACGCGGATGGCGATCATCTGCGCGGCATAGTTCCACTCGTAGACCGCCGCCGAGACGTCGAGACCCTCGTAGCATTGCAGCCGGATGAGATGGCGCCCGAGCGTCGATGACAGCACCTTGGCAATTTCGGTCTTGCCGACGCCGGCCTCGCCTTCGAGAAACAACGGCCGCCCCATTTTGAGCGCGAGAAAAAGCACGGTCGCGAGCGAGCGGTCGGCGAGATAGTTGGCCGCCGCCAGCAGATCGAGCGTGGCATCAATAGAGTCGGGCAGCGAACGTGGCGTCGATGTCATGACGCCGAGCTTATAGCCCGTCGGCGCCGGGCTTGTCCTGCCAAGAACGCAGACGTGGAACGCGTTCAGGGATCACGAGACACGGTCGGCAGGATTCCTGACGCCTGCCCTCCGATCACCCCGCCGCCGCGACCGCCCGGCGCGCCAAGACGCCGATGAGATGCGCCCGGTATTCGGCGCTGCCGTGGATGTCGCTTGCCATTCCGTCGGCCGGCACGGTCATGCCTTCGAGCGACTTCGGGCCGAAGCGCTTCTTGAGCGCCTCCTCGAACGCGGTGACGCGGAACACGCCGTTAGAGCCGGCGCCCGTCACCGCCACGCGGATCTCCGAACCGCGCTTCGATGCGAACACGCCGACCAACGCATAGCGCGAGGCCGGATTGGGGAATTTGACATAACCAGCCTTATTGACCTTCGGGAACTGCACCTTGGTGATGATCTCGTCCGGCTCGAGCGAGGTTTCAAACAAGCCTTTGAAGAATTCGTCCGCAGGGATGCGCCGCTTGTTGGTGATGATGGTGGCGCCGAGACCGAGCGCGGCCGCCGGATAGTCGGCGTTCGGATCGTTGTTGGCGAGCGAGCCGCCGATCGTGCCGCGATGCCGGACGGCGGGATCCCCGATCTTGCCCGCAAGTTCCGCCAGCGCCGGAATGTTTTCCTTGACGATGGGCGAGGTTTGCACCTCGACGTGCGTCGTCATCGCACCGATGACGAGCGAGCGCCCTTTCATCTCGATGCCGGTCAGGCCCTCGACCTTCGACAGGTCGACGAGATGCTTGGGCCCGGCGAGCCGCAGCTTCATCGTGGGAATCAAGGTGTGACCGCCGGCGAGCAGCTTGGCTTCCTCTTGCTTGGCCAACAGGCTGGCAGCCTGGCGCACCGTCGCCGGCCGGTGTTGGGTGAATGCATACATCGTGACCGCTCCTATGCCGCTTTGCGTCTGTCGTTGGCTTTCTGCAATGCCTGCCACACCGTCTGCGCCGTCGCCGGCATGGCCAAATCTTCGGTGCCGATGGCATCCGTGATCGCGTTGATGACCGCCACCGGCGCGGCGATCGCCCCGGCCTCGCCGCAGCCTTTGATGCCCAGCGGGTTCGAGGGCGAAGGCGTCCTGGTCATCTCGACCTTCAGCGCGGGCAGATCGTGCGCCCGCGGCATGCAGTAATCCATGAGCGAGCCGGTGACGAGCTGGCCGTCCTTGTCGTAGACCGCGCCCTCGAGCAGCGCCTGGCCGACGCCTTGGGCGATACCGCCGTGCACTTGGCCCTCGACGATCATCGGATTGACCACAGTGCCGAAGTCGTCGACCGCGGTCCAGGCCACGATCTCGCTTTCCCCGGTCTGCGGATCGACTTCGACCTCGCAGATGTGGCAGCCGGCAGGGAACGTGAAGTTGGTCGGATCGTAAAACGCCCCTTCCTTCAAACCCGGCTCGAGCTCCTGGCCGGCAAATTTGTGGGCGATATAGGCGTTGAGCGCGACTTCGCCCCAGGCCGCCGACTTGTCGGTGCCGGCGACGGTGAACTTGCCGTCCGCAAAAACGATGTCGCCTTCGGCGGCCTCCAGCATGTGCGCGGCTACCTTCTTCGCCTTGGCTTCGATCTTGTCGAGCGCTTTCACGATGGCGGAGATGCCCACCGCGCCCGAGCGCGAGCCGTAGGTGCCCATGCCGAATTGCACCTTGTCGGTATCTCCGTGCACGACGCTGACATTCTCGAGCGGGATACCGAGCCGCTCCGACACGACCTGCGCGAAGGTCGTCTCGTGGCCCTGGCCGTGCTGGTGACAGCCGGTGAGGATTTCGACCGTGCCGGTGGGATTGACGCGCACCTCCGCCGATTCCCACAGCCCGACGCCGCAACCGAGCGAGCCGACCGCTTGGCTCGGGGCGATGCCGCAGGCCTCGATATAGGTCGAGAAGCCGATGCCGCGCAGCTTGTCGTGACGCGCGGATTCGCGCTTGCGCTTGCCGAAGCCGCCGTAGTCGGCGATCTCCAGCGCTTTCTTGAGCGAGGCGTGATAATCGCCGGCGTCATAATTCATGATCACCGGCGTCTGATGCGGAAACGTCTTGATGAAGTTTTTCTTGCGCAGTTCGGCCGGATCCATCGCCATCTCGCGCGCGCCGACCTCGATCAGGCGCTCGACCACGAACGTCGCCTCCGGCCGCCCGGCGCCGCGATAGGCGTCGACCGGCACCGTGTTGGTATAAACCGCATCCACCTCGCAATAGATCGCCGGGATCTCGTACTGGCCCGACAGCAGCGTGCCGTAGAGATAGGTCGGCACCGACGAGGAGAACGTCGACATATAGGCGCCGAGATTGGCGATGGTCTTGACGCGCAGCGCCGTGACCTTGCCGTCGGCGTCGAACGCCATCTCCGCGTGCGTGACATGGTCGCGCCCATGGGCATCGGTGAGAAAAGCCTCGGAGCGCTCCGCCACCCATTTCACTGGCCGGCCGATTTTGCGCGCCGCCCACAGGCAGACGACCTCCTCCGGATAGATGAAGATCTTGGAGCCGAAGCCGCCGCCCACGTCGGGCGCGATCACCCGCAGCTTGTGCTCGGGGGCAATGCCGACGAAGGCGGACATCACCAGGCGCGCGACATGCGGGTTCTGCGTCGTGTTCCAGAGCGTGAGACTGTCCGAGCCGGCGTCGTATTCGCCGATCGCCGCACGCGGCTCGATCGCATTCGGCACTAGGCGATTGTTGATGAAGTCGAGCCTGGTGACGTGCGTTGCGGCCTTGAAGGCGGCCTCGACCGCCTTGGGGTCCCCCAGGTGCCATTGATAGATGGTGTTGCGCGCCGCGACCTCATGGATTTGCGGCGTGCCGGCGGCTTGCGCCTTGGCCGGATCGGCCAGCGCCGGCAACAATTCGTAATCGATCTTGATCTTCTCCGCGGCGTCTTTGGCTTGCGCGGGCGTCTCGGCCACTACGACGGCAACCGGATCGCCCACATAGTTCGCTTTCCCATGCGCGATCGCCGGATGCGGCGCCATCTTCATTTGCGAGCCGTCCTTTGACGTGATCATCCAGCCGCAAATGAGGTTGCCGATCTTGTCAGCGGCAAGCTCTGCCCCGGTCAACACCGCGAGCACGCCGGGCATCGCCGCGGCAGCCTTGCTGTCGATGCTCTTGATGCGGGCATGGGCGTGGGGCGAGCGCAGGAAATAGGCGTGGCATTGGCCCGGACGGTTGACGTCGTCGGTGTAGTGGCCCTTGCCGGTGACGAAGCGTTGATCCTCTTTGCGGCGGACCGCCGCGCCGATTCCGGTCGCGCCCATGGCGATCTCCTCCCTGAGGCCTTCGCTCCGCTCAAGTTTGCTGTTGCACGTGCCCTTTCATGGCCTTGGCACCCGCGGCGATGGCCTTGACGATGTTGTGATAGCCGGTGCAACGGCAGAGATTGCCCTCAAGCTCATGGCGAATGGTCGGATCGTCGAGCTCGTGGCCCTTGCGGTTGACCATGTCGACGGCGGTCATGATCATCCCCGGGGTGCAGTAGCCGCATTGCAGCCCGTGGTGTTCGCGGAATGCCTCCTGCATCGGGTGGAGCGGACCGTTGGCATCGGCGAGACCCTCGATGGTGGTGACGTTCGCCCCTTCGACTTGCCAGACGAAGACCGTGCAGGATTTGACCGCCTTGCCGTTGACGTGCACGACGCAGGCGCCGCACTGCGAGGTGTCGCAGCCCACATGGGTGCCGGTCAGCCGCAGGTTCTCGCGCAAGTATTGCACCAGAAGGGTGCGCGGATCGACGTCACCGGTGACGGCTTTACCGTTCACCGTCAATGCGACGGCGGTCATGGCTTCCTCCTCGAAATCGTTTTTCGCGCCGACCAGGGAAGCCGGCGGCGGATCGGGTCAAAGTCGCGGCGATTTTGCCCTGGGACCCACATTCGAACAAGTCAACTCTGAACCTGCGGCGCACCACCGGTCAAGGGTGCCCTTTTCATTTCGGCTGCGTCACCGCAGCAGCGAACTTGACGAAGAAGTCGTCGGCGGTCTTCTTCGCGGCGCTGTTGATGAGGCGCTGACCAAGCTGGGCGAGCTTGCCGCCGATCTGCGCCTCCACGTCATAGGTGAGCAGCGTACCGCCGTCCTTGTCGCTGAGCGACACCTTGGCGCCGCCTTTGGCAAAGCCGGCCACCCCGCCCTCCCCTTCGCCGGAAATGCGGTAGCTGTTCGGCGGATCGAGGTCGGAGAGGCGGACCTTGCCCTTCCAGCGCGCCTTGACCGGGCCGACTTTGACCGTGGCGACGGCCTGGAATTCGTTGTCGGAAACTTTCTCGAACTGCTCGCTGCCCGGGATGCAGCCCTTGAGCACTTCGGGATCGTTGAGCTTGGCCCACACCACCTCGCGGCTCGCGGAAAGCTGAACCTGCCCGTTCATGGTCATCGCCATCGGCCTTCTCCGTCGTTCTCGGCGCGACCCGATATAAAGCGTCGGCGGGTGACGGGGAAAGCGCTTTCGTCATACCGCCGCGCGCGGTCTTGGCGCGCCGCTCCCCGGCAGATAAAGGTGACACTTGCGAACATCGCCGAGGGAGGCACCATGCCCATCGTCAACGCGGACGGCTGCGCGATCTACGTCGAAATCGAGGGCCCGGAACGCGCGCCCGCGCTCATGCTGTCGAATTCGCTGGGCACCACGCTCAACATGTGGGACCCCCAGGTCGCGCCATTCACGCGGCATTTTCGCCTGGTGCGCTACGACCGGCGCGGCCACGGCCGATCCGGCGTGCCCAAAGGCCCCTATACGATGGACCAGCTCGGCCGCGACGTGCTCGCCGTGCTCGACGCGTTGGGCCTCGAACGGGTCAATTGGTGCGGCCTTTCCATGGGCGGCATGGTCGGGCAATGGCTCGGGGCGAACGCTCCCGAGCGCGTCGAGCGACTCGTGCTCACCAATACGTCGAGCTATTTCGCCGACAAGACGGGGTGGAACGATCGCCTCAAGCTCGTGCGCGAGAAAGGCGTTGCGGCATTCGCGCCGGCGAATATGGAGCGCTGGTTCACCAAGGGCTTCCGCGAGCGCTCGCCGGACAAGGTCGCTTGGCTGCGGGAGATGTTCGCCGCAACGCCGCTCGAAGGCTATCTCGCCTGCGGCGCGGCGGTGCGCGATATGGACCACCGCGAGCTCTTATCCAAGATCAAGGCGCCCACGCTGGTCATTGCCGGCAAGCACGATCCGGCAACGCCGCCCGAGGCGAACGAGTATATCAAGAACCACATCCCCGGCGCGCGCTACACCGTTCTCGACGCCGCGCATATTTCCAACGTCGAGCAAGCGGACGCGTACACGAAGGCGGCGTTGGAGTTTTTGCTGGCCAAGTGAGGCGAGTGACACCTAACGCGGAGCGGAGAGATGGCTGACGACGAGCGTCATCGGCGCGGCGCGGCCGCCCGCCGCAAGATTTTGGGCGATGCCTGGGTCGACCGCGCGCAGGCCAGCCGCAACGCGTTCAATGCCGAGTGGCAGGATTTCATCACCCGCTGCGCCTGGGGCGAGGTGTGGACGCGAGCGCATTTCGACGAGCGCACGCGGCGCGTGCTCGTCATCGGCACCATGATGGCGATCGGCAGGTGGGAGGAGTTTCGCATGCACGTGCGCGCAGCGCTCGTCGAGGGCAGCTTCTCTGCCGAGGACGTGAAGGAAATCATTCTGCAGCAGGCGATCTACTGCGGCGTGCCGGTGGGCAATCACGCCTTCCGCGAGGCCGGCGCGGTGCTCGAGGAGCTGGGCGGCGAGCGCGGTGGCAGCAAGTCCTAACTAAACGGTCCGCGCTGACCGCTCGTGCCCACCCCCTCCCCAACCCTCCCCCGCAAGCGGGAGAGGGTCGCTGATGCTGTTACCCGCCGCGCGCGGCGCGAAATTCGTGCGGCGTGGTCCCGGTCTGCTTGCGGAAAAAACGGGCGAAGTGCGAGGGGTCGGAGAAGGCGAGATCGTAGGCGATCTCGTGGATGGGCTGGCTGGTGAACACGAGCTGACGCTTGGCTTCGGTGAGCACGCGTTGGCGGATCAGATGGCCGGCAGTGACGCCGGTTGCGCGCTTGACGTGGTCGTTGAGGCGATCGACCGTCATCGCCAGCTTGTCGGCGTAGAAGCCGAGTTGCCGCTCTTTGTGAAAGTGCTCTTCGACGAGCTTGCGCAACGCGTCGACGGTTGCGCCGGTCGGCTCGAGCGCGACCGCATCGCCAGTCCCGCGCGCGCGCGCGGCCGCCAGCCGCGCCACCTCGACCGCGATCAGCGCGAGCAGTCCGCGCATCGCGATACGAAAACCGGCGCGGGCGAGAAAGCGCTCCTCGTGCAGCTCGACCGCCAATTTCGACAGCCGGTCGCGCTCGGCCTCGCCCAGCGGGACCACCGGCTCGGCCGCAAGCGTTTTGAGACGTGCGAGCGCCTCGCCCTGGCGATCGCCCATCGCCTCGGCGACATCTTCGGTGAAGCTCATGACCCATCCGTCGGTGAGAGCCGGGCGGAAGCGAAAGCCATGGGCGACGGTGGCAGGCACGAGAATCGCACACGGCGCATCGAAAGCGATGGTGGCGGCTTCGAAGGTCATCTCGCCGCCGCCGCGCTCGATCAGCAGAATCTGAAACAGATTGCGGTGGCGGTGCGCGCGAATGGTCCAGTCGTGAATCGAGGAACGCGAGGCGATCGTCTCGATATGAATGAAGTCGAAGGCCTGATCGTCAGGCGGATCGCCGTAGAGGTGAAACAGCGGGAGCGCGGCCGTGGCCATGCAAAATCATAAGCCAGCCGGCGCGAGGAGAAAACGTGGCCGGACGCCTTGGACCAGCGCCATGCACATTAATTCACCAAGGCCTCGTGCGCCAAATTCCGGTCGTCATTGCCGGCTTGACCCGCGCATGACCTGCTGGATAAAGGCGGGTCACACCTGCTTGTAGGCGCGGTCGTGATAGACGAGCGCGGGACCGCCGGGGCCGGCGCGCACGGTTTCGACCGCGCCGAAGAACACGTTGTGGCTGGCGACCGATCGCACCTCGACGATGCGGCAGTCGAACGCGATCACCGCGGAGGCGAGCACGGGACTGCCGGTTGATAGCGTAAGCCACTCGCCCTTGGCAAATCGCTCGCCGCCCGCAACGCCGGTGCGGCCGGCGAAGATATCGGCGATCTCCGCGCCGTCGTGACCCAGCGTGTTGACGCAGAACACGCCATTCTCCACCACCACCGGATTGGTCTGGCTGCGGCGATTGAGGCACATCAGCAGCGTCGGCGGCGCGTCGGAAACCGAACAGACCGCGGTCGCGGTGGTGCCGGCCTTACCGCCGGGGCCGCCCGTGGTGATGACGTGGACGGCGGCGCCGAGCCGGCTCATCGCCTCGCGAAACACCGCGGGCTCGACCGTGCGCACGGGCTCCGGTCCGACCGCCGTGAAGGCGCCGTCCATCGCGTCATCGGGCCGTTGGTCGATCCAGCTCATGGCCTCTTACTCCGCGGCACGCTTAACGCCGGCCACGGCCGGATAAGAGACGTCATCCGGGTCGACCCAAGCGGCATCGCGCCAACCGTTCTCGTCGTAGTCGGCAAGGCACTGCTCGGTGAGCGCGATCATGCCGTCGAGCGTACCGCTGGTGCGCGCGTTCCACAGCGCCTGGATGCGGATATCCTCGTGGTTGCCGGCGTAGTTCATCTCGTAGAGCTCGTGGCGGCCGCCGAACTCGGTGCCGATGGCGTCCCACAACAGCTTCATCACCTTGATGCGCTCTTTGTAGCCGATACCGTGCGAACCACGCACGTATTGCGCGAGATACTTGTCGATGTCGGGATTTTTGAAGTCCTTCGCCGACGACGGAAGATAAATGAGCGCCGAGGCGATGATTTTCTCCACGATCTCCTTGACCCGGCCGTAGGCATCGCCGGCGAAGACGCGGTAGCTCGAGCCGGAGTGCAGGTTGGGGAGCACGGCGCCGTCGACCCAGGGCGTGGGATTGGCGGCCATCGCATCGGTCAGCGCCCAGAACAGGTTGCGCCAGGCGATCACCTCGCCCAGCATCGCCTGGTTGCCGCGGAACTCGTCGGCGCCGGTCGTGCGCAGCGCCTTGGCGATGACGCCGGCCAAAAAGTCGAGCTTGACCGCGAGCCGCGTGCAACCCTGGAACTGGTAGCCGGCGAGAAAGCCCGACTGGGGAAAAAAGGTTTTGAGCTTTTCCAGATCCCGGTGCAGGAGCACGTCCTCCCAGGGGATGAATGCGTTGTCGAATACGAAGATGGCGTCGTTCTCGTCGAAGCGCGAGGACAGCGGATAGTCGAACGGCGTGCCCATGACGCTCGCCATCATCTCGTAGGAGGCGCGACAGAAAAGCTTCACCCCCGGCGCGCTCATCGGCGCGATGAACATCACCGCGAGATCGGTGTCGTGGGTGGGCACGGCCGCGTTCTGGCCCAGAAAGTTGTAATGGGTGAGCGCGGAGGAGGTCGCCACCACCTTGGCGCCGGAGACGTAGATGCCGGCATCGGTTTCCTTTTTGATAGTGATGAACACGTCTTTGACCTGATCCGCCGCCTTGGCGCGGTCCACCGGCGGATTGACGATGGCGTGGTTCATGAACAGCACGTGTTCCTGGGCGCGGCGATACCAGGCGCGAGCATTGGCCGAGAATCGTCCGTAGAAGCGGTGGTTGGCCCCGAGCGTGTTCATCAGCGAGGCCTTGTAGTCGGGGGAGCGGCCCATCCAGCCGTAGGACATGCGCGCCCATTGCGCGATGGCGTCGCGTTGCGCGATGAGCTCCTCGCGCGAATGCGCGGCGCGGAAGAATTTGTGCGTGTAGCCGCCGGAACCGGTATCGGTCTCCCAGGTGAGGACGTCCTTGGTCTTGGGATCGTGCAAGGCGTCGTAGAGCCGTGCGATCGAGCGCGCGGCGTTGCGAAACGCCGGATGCGTCGTCACGTCGTCGACGCGCTCGCCGTAGATGTAGACCTCGCGGCTGTCGCGCAGGCTCGCGAGATATTCCGCGCCCGTGAACGGCCGTCCCTTGGCAGCAATCGCGTCCTCGGACTTCATCCGTGTTCCTTGCGTCTCAGATGCTGCGTCCGCCCCAACCGTGGTCACACCATTGACCATCCCCATTGACAGCAGCAGGGATCGTCCGACCATACCACGCTGGACATTGAGGGGTGAGTCCCCGGGCGCGGAGCACCTATCCTCGCGCCTCGCTACTCCCTTCTTCCCACAGGGCGCGTTCGCGACGCCTGGCCGCCGTTGCTGGTCTTGCGGCCCCCTGGTAGAGCTTCATCGCTTGCCGGATCGTGTGGGAGAGCACAGGCGCGCGGCATGGAAGTCTTCGCCCAACAGCTCATCAACGGCATCACGCTCGGTTCCATCTACGGCCTGATTGCGATCGGCTACACGATGGTCTTCGGCATCATCGGCATGGTGAACTTCGCCCATGGCGACGTGTTCATGGTCTCCGCCTTCATCGCGCTCGTCGCGTTCCTGCTGCTGACCACCTGGCTCGGCATCGGCTCGTTCGTGATCGCGCTGTTCATCGTCCTCATCGTGGCGATGCTCTTCACCTCCCTGGTCAATTGGGCGATCGAGCGCGTCGCCTATCGACCGCTGCGCGGCTCGTTCCGGCTCGCGCCGCTGATCTCGGCGATCGGCATGTCGATCTTTCTCTCGAATTTCGTGCAAGTCGCGCAGGGTCCGCGGGTCAAATCCATTCCACCGTTCTTCAACGAGGTGATCGTGCTGACGCCGGCCAGCAGCGGCTATGAGGTCGCCGTCTCCTACAAGCAGATCGTGGTCTGGGTGGTGACGGCGGCGCTGCTGCTCGTATTCTGGTTCGTGGTGAGCAAGACCGCGCTCGGCCGCGCGCAGCGCGCCTGCGAGCAGGATCAGAAGATGGCGGCGCTGCTCGGCATCGACGTCGACCGCACGATCTCGGTCACCTTCGTGATTGCCGCGGCGCTCGCCGCCGTCGCCGGCACCATGTACCTCATGTATTACGGCGTGGTGAGCTTCGCCGACGGATTCGTGCCGGGCGTCAAAGCTTTCACCGCGGCGGTGCTGGGAGGCATCGGCTCGCTGCCGGGCGCGGTGGTCGGAGGACTGTTGATCGGCCTGATCGAGACGCTGTGGTCGGCGTATTTCTCCATCGACTACAAGGACGTCGCCGCCTTTTCCATTCTCGCCATCGTCATGATCTTCCTGCCGCAGGGCCTCCTCGGCCGGCCGGATGTGGAGAAGGTCTGAGATGGCGCACGAGGCGTCACCGCCCGCCTCCCGCGTCGATATCGTTCGCGCGCTGCGTCAAACCGCGATCACCGCGCTCATCACCTTCGGCCTGCTGCTGCCGCTGATCGGCTTCAACACCGTCCAGAATATTCGCAATGAGATCGTGCTCGAGACGCGCTGGCCGTTGCTGGCCGCGATGGTCGCGATCATCGCCGCCGGACGCTTCCTGCATGCGATCCTGATCGCTCCCTGGCTCGCCCGGCGGGCGCGGCGGCCGCGACGCGAGGATGGCGAGCGCGCCGTCCCGCGCGCGCGGGTCGCCCGCTGGCTTGTTCCATTCACGCTCGGCTTCGCCGTGCTCTATCCGGCAATCGCGCTGTCGCTCTCGGGCACTCAGGGCGCGGTGAAATGGATCGACAATTTCGGGGTGCAGATCCTGATCTACGTGATGCTCGGCTGGGGGCTCAACATCGTGGTCGGGCTCGCCGGCCTGCTCGATCTCGGCTATGTCGCCTTCTACGCCGTCGGCGCCTATTCCTATGCCTTGCTGGCAAGCACTTTCGGGTTCTCCTTCTGGATCCTGCTTCCCGTCGCGGGCTGCCTTGCCGCCTTCTGGGGAATCCTGCTCGGCTTTCCCGTATTGCGGTTGCGCGGCGATTATCTCGCCATCGTGACGCTCGCCTTCGGCGAGATCATTCGACTCATCCTGATCAACTGGGTGCCGGTGACCAACGGCTATGCCGGCATCAGCAGCATCCCGCGGCCGACCTTCTTCGGCATTCCGTTCAATGCCTCGGACGAGGGCTTTGCCGCCCGCTTCGGGCTCGAGTTCAGTCCGATCTATCGCACAATCTTCCTCTACTACCTCATTCTCGCGCTCGCGCTCGTCACCGCCGCCATGACAGTGCGGCTGCGGCGATTGCCGATCGGACGGGCATGGGAAGCCTTGCGCGAGGATGAGATTGCCTGCCGCTCGCTCGGCATCAACACCACCAACACCAAGCTCACCGCCTTTGCCATGGGGGCGATGTTCGCCGGCTTTGCCGGATCGTTCTTCGCCGCGCGGCAGGGATTCATTTCGCCGGAAAGCTTCACCTTCATGGAGTCCGCGGTGATCGTCGCCATCGTCGTGCTCGGCGGCATGGGCAGCCTGCTCGGCGTGGCGATCGCCGCCGTCGCCATGATCGGCGGCACTGAGCTCATGCGCGAACTCGATTTCCTCAAAGTGATGTTCGGTAGCGACTTCGATCCGAACCAATACCGCATGCTGTTGTTCGGGTTCGCGATGGTGCTGATCATGATCTGGCGGCCGCGTGGGCTGATCGCGACGCGAGACCCGTCGACGCTCCTCAACTCGCCCCGCGTCTCGCTCTTCGGCGAGCGCAAGAAGACGCAGCCTTCGCTCGTGCGGGAGCGCCAGGGATGAGCGTTGCAAGCGACGCGGCGGCGATCGGCGGCGCGCGAGCGACGACTGCAGCATCCGCGCTTGCGCCCGTGCTGCAGGTCGAGCATCTCAGCATGCGTTTCGGCGGGCTTGTCGCCATCAACGATCTTTCTTTCACGGCCCGCCGCGGCGAAATCACCGCGTTGATCGGACCCAACGGGGCCGGCAAGACCACGGTATTCAACTGCATTACCGGTTTTTACAAGCCGAGCGGGGGACGCATCGCGCTGCAGTTCGGCGATGGCGCGGTGTGGGACGAGCTTGGCGCGTTGACCGAACGGGGCACGCGCAGCATCAGCCGCGGCGACGGCGCTTTGTTCCTGCTCGAACGGATGCCCGACTATCTGGTGACGCAGAAGGCCCGCGTCGCCCGCACCTTCCAGAACATCCGCTTGTTCCAGGGCATGACGGTCTTGGAAAATCTTCTTGTCGCGCAGCACAATCCCCTCATGTGGGCGTCCGGATATACCGTGCTCGGCGCACTCGGCCTGCGCTCCTATGCGCGGGCGGAGCGCGCCGCGATCGACAAGGCACGCTATTGGCTCGACATAATCGCTCTGACTGATCGCGCCGACGATCTCGCCGGCGAACTGCCCTACGGGGCGCAGCGGCGGCTCGAGATCGCCCGCGCGATGTGCACGGACCCGGTGCTGCTTTGTCTCGACGAGCCGGCAGCCGGCCTCAATCCGAACGAAAGCGCCGAGCTCGGCCGCTATCTGCATGAAATCCGCGATCAGCATGCGACCTCGATCCTTTTGATCGAACACGACATGACGGTGGTGATGAGGATTTCCGATCACATCATCGTCCTCGACCATGGGCAAAAGATCGCGGACGGGAGGCCGGCCGATATTCGCAGCGACTCGAAGGTGATCGCCGCCTATCTCGGGGTCGAGGAGGACGAGATGGCGGATGGCGAGGCGCGATGATGGCCGTGGCGCAAGCGCGATCGGCGATGAAGGCGCTGCTCGGATCTGCACTGCTGGCGCTGATGGCGGTGGGCGCTACGGGTGGACGCGCGGCGGCGGAGCCTTATCCCACCCGTCCGGTCACCTTCGTCGTGCCGTTTGCTCCCGGCGGCGGCACCGAATTTTTGGCGCGGATGCTGGGACAACACCTGGAGCAGCGGCTCGGCAAGCCGTTCGTGATCGAGAATCGGCCGGGCGGCGGCGGTGTTGTCGGCGCGCTTTCCGTCGCCCGCGCGGCGCCCGACGGCTGCACCATTCTCATGGCGCCGTCGCCGGTCATGGCGATCAACGTCAGCTTGCACAAGAAACTCCCCTACGACCCCACCACCGACTTCGTGCCGGTCGCGCTCGTCGCCGCCACGCCCTACGTGCTGGTGGTCACGCCGTCGCTGCCGGCGCACTCGGTGTCGGGGCTCATCGAGCACGCGAAGGGAAGGCCGCTCGCCTTCGCTTCGGCCGGGTTGGGCACGCCGCATCATCTCTTCGCCCAGATGTTCAAGAGCTCGATCGGGGTCGAGATGACGCATGTGCCTTATCGAGGCTCGGTGCCGGCACTGACCGATGTTGCCGCCGGTCACGTCCAGCTCATGTTCTGCGATATCCCGCCGGCGCTCGGCTTGGTCAAAGAGGGCAAGGAGCGGGCGCTCGGCGTCTCCACCAAAGAGCGGGTTTCCGCGCTGCCCGATCTTTTGCCGCTTGCCGAGCAGGGCGTGAGCGGCTTTGACGCAGCGTCGTGGCAGATGGTGGTGGCGCCGGCGGGCACGCCCAAGGATATCGTCGAGCAACTGCACGGCGAGATCAAACAGTTCATGCGCCACCCCGGGATCAGGCAACACGGCTCCGACATGGGCTTGCTGCCGATCGACACGCCCTCCGTCGCCAGCCTGCAAATCTTCGTGCAGACGGAGATCACGCGTTGGGGCAAGGTCGTGGAGCAGGCCGGGATCGCGGGCTCGCAATGACGCATATGGCACGCTGCTGCTTTCACGCGGGCGGCGCGCACCGGCGCCGCAACGAGGGAGAGCGCAAATGAGCGCGCCGCTCCTCAGCGTGCGCGGGGTGAAGTCTTATTACGGTCATATCGCCGCGCTGAGGGGCGTCGACGTCGAGGTGGGCGAAGGCGAGATCGTTTCGCTCATCGGCGCGAACGGCGCGGGCAAATCCACGCTGATGATGACGATCTTCGGCAATCCCCGCGCACGCGAGGGGCGCATCACCTTTGCCGGCCGCGACATTACCGAATTGCCCACGCACGAGATCGCGCGGCTGAAGATCGCGCAGGCGCCGGAGGGCCGCCGCATCTTTGTGCGCATGACGGTGATGGAGAACCTGCAGATGGGCGCCACCGTCGCCGATTCCGCGCATTTTCAGTCCGACGTCGAACGCGTCTTCGCGCTGTTTCCGCGCCTCAAGGAACGCATCGACCAGCGCGGCGGCACGCTCTCAGGCGGCGAGCAACAGATGCTGGCGATCGCGCGCGCCCTGATGGGGCATCCGCGCCTTCTGCTGCTCGATGAGCCTTCGCTCGGCTTGGCGCCGCTGGTCGCGCGGCAAATCTTCGATGCGATCAAGACGCTCAATAGCGAGGAAAAGATCACCGTATTCCTGGTGGAGCAGAACGCCTTTCACGCCTTGAAGCTCGCGCATCGCGGCTATGTCATGGTCAACGGCCGCATCACGCTCAGCGGAACCGGGCGCGAGCTTCTGGCCCGGCCGGAGGTCAAAGCGGCCTATCTCGAGGGCGGCAGGCACTGAGATGCATGTCTCGATTCCCGAATTGCTGTCCGACGAGCATTCGCTCGGCATCTTTCTCTTGGTGAGCGTGTGCATGGGCGGCGGCGCGGCGTGGCTCGCGGGGCGGGCGATCGCGTGGACCTGGCGGCCGTGGTGGCATCTTGCGCTCTACATGCTGCCGCTGAGCCTTGCCGTGCGCTTCCTCCACTTCGCCTTGTTCGACGGCAAGTTCCTGTCGCTGCATTATTATCTCGTCGATTACGCGGTCTGCCTCGCGTTTGGGTCGCTCGGCTTTCACCTCACGCGCGCCACCCAGATGGTCACCCGCTACAAATGGATCCATGAGCGCGCGGGGCCATTTCGCTGGCGCCGCCGCGACGATACGCCGGCCGCGGATACGCCAAAATCCGAGTGACATTTCCTTTGTTTGCAGGTTGAATCTTGCCAAGAACGGCTCGCGCACGAGGCGGGCCTTACCCCGCTCCCATCCAGAGGTGAACACGATGAAACACTGGCTCACGCTTGGTCTGGCCCTCGGCCTCGGCCTCGCTTTCGCGGACGGCGCTTCGGCGCAAATCAAGCTGGGGGTCGCCGGACCGATCACCGGCGGCAGCGCCGCCTTCGGCGCGCAGCTCAAGAACGGAGTCGAGCAGGCGGTCGCAGACATCAACGCCGCCGGCGGCATTCTCGGACAGAAGATCCAGGTTTTCGTCGGCGACGATCGCGCCGATCCGAAAGAAGGCGTCTCGGTCGCCAACAAGTTCGTCGGCGACGGCGTGAAATTCGTCGTCGGCCACTTCAATTCCGGCGTCACCATTCCGTCCTCCGAGGTCTACCAGGAGAACGGGATGCTGGTGATCACGCCGGCGGCCACCAACCCGAAGGTGACCGAGCGCAACATGTGGAACATCTTCCGCACCTGCGGGCGCGACGACCAACAGGGCGCGGTCGCAGGCGATTACATTGCCAAGAATTTCAAGGGCAAGAAAATCGCCATCGTGCACGACAAGACGACCTACGGCCAAGGTCTCGCCGAGGAGACGCGCAAGAACCTCAATGCCAAGGGTGTCAAGGAGGCGCTGTTTGAAGGCGTCAACAAAGACGACAAGGATTTCTCCGCGCTCGTCTCCAAGATCAAAGCGACCAATGCCGACCTCGTCTATTGGGGCGGGCTGCACGACACCGGCGGCTTGATCCTGCGGCAGCTGCGCGCGCAAGGCGTCAAGGCGCCGTTCATGGGAGCCGATGGCATCGCCGACGAGGAGTTCGCCGCCATCGCCGGACCCGGCGCCGAAGGCACGCTGATGACCTTCGGGCCCGATGCGCGCAAGCGGCCGCAGGCCAAGGATGTGGTGGCGAAATTCCGCGCCAAGAATTTCGAGCCGCAGGCCTACACGCTCTACAGCTACGCCGCCGTGCAGGTCATCAAGCAGGCGGCCGAGGCGGCAAAGTCGCTCGATCCCAAGAAAGTCGCCGCGCAGATCAAATCCGGCATGAAGTTCAACACCGTGATCGGCGATTTGTCCTACGACAAGAAGGGCGACGTGACCCGCATCGATTACACGGTCTATGTCTGGAAGAAGGATCCGAGCGGGAAGATCACCTATACCGAGATCCAGTGACGGTATCGTCAAGCTCGAGCGAGAAGCCCGCCTCCACCGAGGCGGGCTTTTTTGTTGCGTCCGACTCGTCAATTCATTGATTTTGTCGTCCCCGCGCACGCGGGGACCCATACCAGCCGCTCTGGAAGGGGTCCCCGTTTTCGCGGGGACGACAGCCGGAGGATCACCCGATGTTCTGCAGCGCGGGGAAAGTTTCGATCAGCCAACTGTTCAATTGCGTGAATACGCCGGCGAGAAAGCCGATGCCGGTGAGCACGAGCAAGCCCCCCATCACCCGCTCGACATGGGCGAGATGGGCGCGAAAGCGCGTAAGGAACGCGGCAAACGGTTCGACCGCGAGCGCGGCGATAATGAACGGCACACCCAGCCCCAGCGAATAGACGGCGAGCAGCCCCGCACCTTTGGCGACGGTCGCCTTCGATGCCGCGACTGCCAGAATTGCCGCGAGGATCGGCCCGATGCACGGCGTCCAGCCAAGCGCAAAGGCAAGCCCCATCACATAGGCACCCCAAAGCCCGACCGGCTTTGAGAGCTGAAAGCGTGCCTGCCGGTGCAGGAGAGCAATCGGCGTAATGCCCAAGAAGTGCAAGCCCATCACGATGATGGCGATCCCAGCGATGATCGCGAGCTCGTTAGAGTAAAAGCGCATCAGCGCACCGATCACGCTGGCGCTGGCGCCGAGCGCCACGAACACGGTCGAGAAGCCCAGCACGAACAGGATCGCCGCGATCACGGTATCGCGCCGCACCCGCGGCGGCGGCTCGGCCTCGGCCAACCGCTCAAGCGAGGTGCCGGCGAGATAGACGAGATAGGGCGGCACCAGCGGCAGCACGCAGGGCGAGAGAAAGCTCACGAGGCCGGCAAAGAGCGCGGCAAGAATGGTGACGTCGGCGGCCATGCGGCTACAGGACTGTTTGTTGGGTTAGAGATGCGTTCGCGCCGCGCACTCGGTGCATCCCCTCCCCCGCTTGCGGGGGAGGGTTAGGGAGGGGGCATGCCAACATGCTCGAGGCAGCACGTAAGAGATTCATCCACATACGCTTACCCCCTCCCCACCCCTCCCCCGCAAGCGGGGGAGGGAGCAGACCGAGTTTGCCGCTCGTACTGTCCGCTCCACGCGCATACGACTACACGGACATGCATTTGCATCCTCGCGCAAGCCGCTAATTCCCCTCTCGCTCGGATGTGATGCGGCGGTGATCTGGCCCCGCCGCTCACGAGCAGCTAGGGTCGCGCGAGCAAGGGGAGGCAGATGGCATCGCGCAACCTGATCACCGACGTGGCGGGCGTGCTCGTCGGGCACGCCGACGATGCGCGACTTGCCTCCGGCGTGACCGCCATCATCTTCGAAGAGCCTGCCGTCGCTGCGGTCGACGTGCGCGGCGGCGCGCCCGCCACGCGGGAAACCGACCTGCTCGAGCCGCACCGCACCGCCGAGCGCATCGACGCCGTCGTGCTTTCCGGCGGCTCGGCCTTCGGCTTGGACGCGGGCGCCGGCGTTCAGGCGTTGCTGCGCGAACGCGGCCGCGGCTTCGCCATCGGCGACATTCGCGTGCCGCTCGTTTGCGGCGCCTCGATGTTCGACCTGCTCAACGGCGGCGACAAGAACTGGGGGCGCTTTCCGCCGTATCGCGACCTCGGCTACAGCGCCGCCGCGCAGGCCGGCAACACATTCGCGCTCGGGACCATTGGCGCCGGCTTCGGCGCCACCACCATCAACCTCCAGGGCGGGCTCGGCTCGGCCTCCGCGGTGACGCGCGATGGGCATACCGTCGGCGCGCTGGCCGTGGTCAATGCCTGCGGCAGCGTCAATGTCGGACGCGGCGCGCATTTCTGGGCGGCCCCCTTCGAGGTCGGCGGCGAGTTCGGCGGCCTCGGTTTTCCGCGCGAGGTGCCGCCCGATGCGCTCATCCCGATCTCGAAAGGCCGGCCGGGCGAGAATACGACGATCGCCATCGTCGCGACCGACGCGGCACTGAGCAAGGCGCAAGCCAAAGAGCTCGCCGTCATCGCGCAAGATGGGTTCACCCGCGCCATCTATCCCGCGCACACGACGCTCGACGGCGACGCGGTGTTCGCGGCCGCCACCGGCCGCCGGCCGCTCGCCGACGCCATCAACGAGCTCACCGAGATTGGCACCATCGCCGCCAACACGCTGGCACGGGCCGTCGCGCGCGGCGTCTTCGAGGCCAAGGCACGGCCCGGCGGGCCTCCGAGCTGGCGGGATCGCTTTGCGAAGTGAGCCTTCAGCCAAGGATTCGGCCCGAATATTTACCGAGCTTTATTGACCTCTGCCTCGAATTGGCCACTTAAGCTTGAATTAAGAAGGTGGGCCGAAACTCGGTCCCATCGCATCTATTGGGCTTGAGCGCCCCCCTTTTTGGAGATCGGACATGCGTCTGGCAACGATCGCATCCGCGCTGGCAATTATGCTGTGCGTGGCGGTATTTGGGGCGATTTTCTTACAAAATAGGCCCATTCCGACACCGGCGCCGGCCCAGGCAACCCCCACCGAAGGACGAGCCCCAGAGGCGGTGGTGACCACCATGGACAATCCGGTCCAAAACCCCGCCCGCTTCGCGGATGCCCCTGTGGCCGTAGCCCAGGCGCCCGCCGCGCCGACCCCGGCGCCCCTGCCCTCCGCCATGCCGACCTCGTGCAGCAACCCCAATGCCTTGGGGGTCTCCCGCGTCGTCGAAATCGACACCACCGGCGGCCCGGGCTTCGGCTTCGAGCATTTCAAGGCGCACGACTTCCTGCGCGAAGGCGAGGTCGTGCTCACCTTCGATGACGGGCCTTGGCCGAAGAACACGCCTGCGGTCCTTGCCGCGCTCGCCGCGCACTGCACCAAGGCGATCTTCTTCCCGATCGGGCTGCACGCGACCTACGAGCCCAGCATCCTCAAGGCGGTCGCCGCTGCCGGCCACGCCGTCGGTTCGCATACCTGGTGCCACCAGGATCTGTCGAAGACAAAGGGTCACTGCCAGATCAACGGCAAGACTCAAACAGTCGAGTACAATCCCATCGACGAGATCGAAAAGGGCATCAGCGCGGTGCGCTGGGCCGTCGGTGCGCCGACCGCGCCCTATTTCCGCTTCCCGGCGCTGCGCCAGCCGCCGGAACTGATCGAGTATCTCGGAAAGCGCAACATCGGCATCTTCTCCGCCGACATGGACTCCTTCGACTTCAAGATGCGCAAGCCCGAGCAGGTCAGGCAATCGGTGATGGCGAAGTTGAAGAAACACGGCAAAGGCATCGTGCTCATGCACGACTTCCAGCATGCCACCGCCGAGGCGGCCATGGATTTGCTCAATGATCTCAAGGCCGGCGGCTACAAGGTCGTCTTCATGAAGCCGAAGTTCGCAGTGACGACGATCCCCTCCTATGACGAGCAGGTGCTCAAGGTCGTGAGTGCGACCGGGGGCGCCCCCACCGATACGCGGCCGACCTCGAGCGTCGTGAAAACGATCGCGGAGTAGCTCACAACCGCCAGCGTTTGGCTGCGCGCCGCTGCAAGGCGGCGCGCATGTGCATCTCGCACGCTGAAGTTGCCCGCGTCCCTGTAAATAACAGGCGGAAACAGGGAACCTCTCCCGTGCCCGTCTTCGCACACGCGCAGATTGGCACCGCCATCGCGCCGAAGGTCCGCCGGGAATCGCGACCATTCAGCTTTCGCCGCGTTGCTTCCAGCGAACATGGACGAACTCGTCGTCCGGCCTTGCGCGGCCGCCCGCAATCAGGCGCTGGCGCTTGGCTTCGATATCCGCAGGCGTATCGCGCGCGTCCACCCACAAGAGCTGGATTCGGGGTTTGCGGATGCATTTTTGCTCCACTTCGTGGAGACGGTTGGCTCGAGACATGAACGCTCTCCTCAGACGCCGGCATCGCCGTGCCCAGCCCCATCCCATGTCCTGTCGGGGGCCGACTTCACCGCAGCTTCGACTTTGCTCAGGCGTTCGTCGAAGGCTTTCGTCTCGATCGCCCGCACATACACATCGACCACTTTGGCCAATTGCGCGGCCTGAGAGGGCGTGAGCTCGCCGGCGGCGACGCCCGCCACGATCGCTGCTGCCGCAGCAACACTGTCCGCTGGCTTCTCGAGGGATGGCAGCTCGATGTCGACCGGCTCGTCCTTTAGCGCCGGCGCAAGCCGATCCACGCACACGCGAATGGCGGCGATATCGCCCTCCTCCGCCAGCGCAATCACCTTGCGCCCGATCGACTCGGCGCTTTCCGCCAACAAGCTCTGCATGAGCCTGGTCGTCCGATTGCGCGCCCCGCGCGGACGTCCGGCTGGATTTCCGCTTTCGCCCTTTTGGAACTGCATGACATTTCTCCTGCTCGCATGAAGCGAAATGCGCCGCGCACGGCCGCGCTCGCGGCCGCGCAACAAAAAACCCGGCGCGGCAATCCCGCCCGGGCTTCTAGCGCAGTTTCGGTGAATACGCTCTTTTGGAAGATTCTCGTTACACGAGTCAAGCGAAAAATGCGCAGCCCGGCTAAACCGCTGGCGGGCCCGCGGATTTTCGCTTTTGCCGGGCGCAGCAGGCAGCAAACGAACGGCCGCCGTAAACCCCTATTTGAGCCATTGCCGGGGCTAACGCGTTGCCGCCGTTCGGATTGTCTTAACCGGCGGCTTCGCGCCGGCGGCGCCGCGGCCGGCTATTTCGCAGGCGCGCTCTCCCTGACCGGGGCCTTCTCGACGTCGCTCTTTTCGCCTTGCTTGTCACCTTGCTTGGCGGCGTCGTTCAAGAGCTGGTCGATGACGCCCGCGCGTCGCTGTTGCTCGATCTCCTTCGCCTTCTTCTGCTCGGCGAAGAACTTGTAATCGATTTCCCAGCACATGATGTCCTCCATCCGTGACGGAACCAACGGCATGACAACGCCGCAGTATAGCCCGCTGTTCCGACCCCGTCGCGGGGTCAGGACACGATCAGCGGCTGGGCAAAATAGATTCCGGCATGAACAAGAACGAGCGTCGCTGCAAAGCACATCAGGAGCGCTGTGCCGATGCTCAGAGCCAAATCGAGGATTGACGGCACCGGCTTGATCCGGCTCGGGGGTACCGGAACTGCGACCTCGGCTGCATGGGAGCCTCCATCCCTCAACACCGCGTGGATTATGCTCCTTGATCGTTTCCTCCAGTGTGCGGC
>Ga0306922_10000698_pt1 | contig 28794 bp, 27 predicted proteins | sample sta12Cox44000082_FD_203758 | JGI IMG/M metagenome (GOLD analysis project Ga0306922, IMG submission 203758) | Lab enrichment of tropical soil microbial communities from Luquillo Experimental Forest, Puerto Rico - statoxic.12C.oxic.44.000.082 (v2)... | ecosystem: Environmental > Terrestrial >... | reverse complement strand
ATTGCAGCTCTGCTCGCCATGACCCCCTCCATTGCTGAACGGCACCATACCATGCCTATACAAAAACCAATTGTTTTGTGTATGGGATAAAACCGATTTTTGCAGCCTTGATTTGACTCGGTTTTTTCCAGCATTGCCAGAGAGGGTTTTCTGTATGGCAGGAACAGTCGGCCCCCACTCCCCGCGCTCCCACCTCGGCCAGCCTGTTACCGCCTGTTATTTGCCTGTTACCAGGTGCCGTCCTGCGCCGCCTGTTATTCCCTATGGGGCGATTTGTTTGCGTGCTGACCGCCTGTTAGCGCCCTGTTACCAGGACTCAGGCGATTTGTTTGCGTGAGAACCCATGGTTCAATTGAGGGGACGGTGCGAAGCTCTTTATCCGTTTCGTCGATCGTGTGCGGTTTGCGCGAAATCTATTCCGAATCGGAATGTAAGCGATTGATATCACACGCCGGCAATTTTGGTTATTTTTCGGAATAAGCGTTGATTTTAAAAGCGAAACAATCGGATTTTGATTCCGCCATTCGGAGGTTCGAATCCTCCCGCCCCAGCCAGTTCTTTGTTTTCATGTGCAGTTACTTAGTATCAGATCCTTTTTTTACTCAGCTTCATTCTGAACGCTGATCCGCCCTTCGTTCTGAACGGAACTTCTTCGCCGCGGAACGCAATGAGTCGGATCCAGCAACGCTCGAGGAACCTGCGCTGGGATGCGGAACGCGCTGTGCGACGCTTAGAGGAAGCGAATCGGTTAATGGTCAGCTCATAATCGCTACTGTTGCGTTCGCCGCTGCTCGCCAACGCCGACGAGCTGATCGAATAGCGGCGCCTTTGCAGCGGCGAATTTGTCGCTTAATGGCACTTAGCGGACATGTCAGTTGCGCTTAGCGAGGACCAGCTTTTGGGAGTAATAGCAGACATGAATCAGCGCGTTGCTGATGTCGCTAACGCTCAGGGATCCGGATTGTTGGATGAACCGTTTCCCTTCGGATTGCTGTTGCCAGCTTGGATTTGGGTGCGGCTCGCTTGAACGCGCGACGGCATATCGATTGCATTTTCGTTTCGTCGCGATGTTCCTTCGAATCGAGCATTCTCTTCGATGGCTAGTGTTCGATGGAAAATATCGCCCTCGACGACAGCGGTGCTATTTAGCTTAACGCGATTGGCATGGATTGTGCCCTTAACATGGCCGCCGATCGTCAATTCCTCCGCCACGACGTCGCCCTCCATCTGGGCGCCTTCCGCGATTACGACAGTGGAGGCGCGTAGCTCGCCCTCGACCTGGCCAAAGATAGTCAGAGCCCCGTGGCCGATAATCTTACCGACGATTGAAAGGCCGGAACTGATGGAGGAAACCTCCGGCGCCGTCGAGGATGCAACTGAAGAACGGGTCATCTGCTGCATCGATGACGAGTCTCGATCATAACTTGTCCCATCCTTGGATTTACCGAGCATGTTACCCCTCCTAACCCTTTACAGTTGATGGAAGTCCGAACTAGGCAGTTAGCGAAACAGAATTGGTGGCAGCCCTAGTCAAATGGCCTCGTTACTTTGCCGACCGCAGCGAGCCATTTCTGCAAATAACTTGAGAGGACACGATAGTAGCGATGGCGTCGTGGCTTTGGGGGTGTCACCGAAAGCCAGGCTGGCGAGTAGATTTTCATGCGCAAAAATCGCCACAACGCGATCAGGAGCGATGTGTCATCCACGAATACTGTAGAGCCCGGTTTGGGCAAATCTGTGAATGAGCCATAGCGATCTACAAATCATCGTAGCAGATTGAAGTCGTTGGATTTTTCAAAGAACCCCTAGGAGCCGTTCCCTGGCTCTGATTGAAATCCGCCTTGAGGGTCGTGGCTTGCGTGGTTTCGCTGAGAAGGACTGTGCTTTGGCTGCTCTCGTTAGCCATCTTCGACAAGGCGTATGCAAACGCGACCGCGGGCCGCGTTCCCAGCCAGCTATTTCCCGACTGCTGCAAACCGCTCGACGACTCGTGATCCGGCAGGCTTATTAGCCCTTCGTCGGGTCGAGCACGATTTTGCCTTGTCCTTCGTTGCTCTCGATCATGCGATGCGCTTCGGCGGCGCGCGAAAGCGGCAAAACGCGCGCGATCTGCGGCACGACTTTGCCTTCGGCCGCCGCCGCTAGGCAATCGGGCAGATCAGACGACCTATGGCCCGGCATGCCCTTGATGGTGATCCGCTTGTGATAGAGATGCGAGAAATCGATCGGCACGTTCGGTCCGGCATGGGCGCCCGCAGTCACCAAACGGCCATTCATGCCGATTGTCCGGAAAGCCTGTGGCAGCACCCGCGGATTAGCGATGTTGTCGTACAACACGTTGACGCCCTTGCCGTCGGTGATTTTCATCACTTCGGCGATAATTTCTTGCGTGGTGTAATTGATGCCGAAATCAGCGCCAAGCTTTTGGCCGAGTACGACGCGTTGGTCAGCCCCGGCAACCGCGATCACGCGCGCTTTAAGCACGTTCTTGGCTATCTGGATACCGATGGTGCCGAGATTGCCGCCGGCGCCCATTATCAGCACGGTCTCGCCGGCTTTCAACGCTGCGACATGTACGAGCAGATTCCACGCCGTCGGCATGTGGCGCAGCACCACCGCGGCGCGATGAAAATCGAGACGCTCGGGAATGGCGACTGCGGCGCAGGCGGGAACAGTGACTTGCTCGGCGAAGCCACCGGGGCGATGAATGCCCATCATTCCAGTTGGTCCGACATAGTCCTTTCCGTCCTCGGCGCAGGGCTCGAGCGGCATGAAACCCGCCGCGGCGACGTGGTCGCCCACTTTCCAGCGGGTAACTTGCGGGCCGACGGCGTCGACGATGCCGGCGCAATCGACACCTGGAATAAGGGGTAGTCCGGGGCCGCGGGCTTTTTCCTTGCCGGCGCGCAGGCTGACATCGAGCACGCGATTCACGGTCGCGGCATGCACCGTGATGCGGATTTCGCCAGCGCGCGGCACCGGTTCGCGCCATTCCTCGTAACGCAACACGTCGGGCGGGCCGTATTCGTGAATAACAATCGCTTTCATTCTCACCTGTCTCGGGTCAGGCTGCTGGCCCACCGCATGCTAATGCGAAATGATTTTAAGTTGATTCGGTATTTCGCTTTAGTTGGCTATATGAGCATGATCTTTTACAAAAACCGGTACCCACTTTTTGCGATCATGCTTTAGTCCAGTCTGATAACCATATCGTCCGCTAGTGTCCCGATTCCGAAGTTCGTAAGCATTTGCGGCGCGCTCGTACGAACTTCGGAATCGATAAGGACACTAGCAACTATATTTCGTAAGTGCCGCTTTTGAACCCGAAGTTCGCATCCAAGCGCTCCGCAAACCTGTGCGAACTTCGGGTTCGCGGCACTTGCCTCAATTGCTGCCACTTCGGCTACAATTAGCGCGACAAACAGACGGGAGAAGCGATGCGTGCCGCGCTCAGCCGCGTATGTCTGACGGCCTGCCTGTTCGCAAGTGCCGCGGCGCAGGGAGCGGCCTTCCCCAATCGCAACGTTACCATTGTCGTGAGTTCGGCCGCGAGCGCCTTGACTGACACCCTGACCCGCGCCGTTGCACGGCGGCTGTCGGATTTATGGAAGCAGAGCGTAATCGTTGAAAACCGGGGCGGCGCGGGATACTCGATCGCAGCCGAGTTCGCGATGCGCGCCGAGCACGACGGTTACACACTGCTCGCTTCAGAAACCGGCTTTTACACCACTCAGCCGCACCTCTACGCTAGAGATAAGCTAGCCTACGATGTCAGAAGGACTTCATTCCCGTCGCCGGCTACGGCACCATTCCGACGGCGCTACTAGTGAATCCTTCGGTGCCGGTGAACTCGGTCAGCGACCTGATCGCGCTCGCCAAGACGAAGCCCGGCGAGGTGACCTTCGGTACGGCTGGCGTTGGCACGGCGCTCCACATCGCGGGGGTTGAGCTAGAAAATCTCAGCGGCACGAAGATGACCGCTGTGCACTATCGCGGCGCGGCACCAGCGCTTAGTGATGTGATCGCCGGACATATCAACGCGGTCATCATGGGCCCATCCGTGGCGCTGGATTCGGTAAAAGCCGGAAAGCTCAAAATGCTCGCCTTCGGCAGCGACAAGCGCGTGCCGCAGTTCCCGAACGTGCCAACGATTGCGGAGACCATACCGGGATACGAAGCAAGCGTGTCGTTCGGGCTGTTTGCGCCAGCGGATACGCCCGGGGACATTGTCCGTAAGGTCAACGACGACGTACAAAAGATCGTCGCCGATCCGGAATTTCAGAAAAAGTACTTTGAGCCCTTTGCGGTGCAGCCGATACCGGGGTCGCTCGATGCATTTGCCGAATATCTACGCAATGATTCGGCCAAATGGGGTGAGGTTATCAATGCGGCGAACGTGAAGATCGAATGAGTGTTGGTCACACTGACTGAAGTACAAGTCGATTTCCAAGTCTCATTGTCTGCGCCTGGTGTATTAAGCGACGCGTCGGTCAAGGAAGGGTGTCATGGTGGAAGTGCATCGGCTCGGCTACGCGAATCTTGTAACGCCCGACATCGAAAAGCAGGTAGATTATTGGACGCGGGTGATCGGGCTGCAAATCATCGACCGAAGCGTCAACCAGGTTTTCCTCGCCACGAAACTTGGGTTAGAAGCCATCGCTCTCGAGCAAGGTGCCGCCTCGCATCTTAACCGGATCTCGTTCCAGATTCGGCCTGATGGCGACCTTAGTGAGTTTGCAGCGGCATTGCGTCGCAAAGGCGTGAAATATGAGCGCCGCACCGACATTTCGCCGGGCATCGCCGACGCTCTTGTCTTTCGCGATCCGGCCGACGTTCAAATTGAGGTATTTGCACAGTGCCGCTTCCACGCTCATGATAAATCTGATGCCGGTATTAGTCCGGTCAAATTTGGACACGTTGCTTATCGCGTGCGCGATGTGCAAAACCATGCTGCGTTTTATAGCGAGGTTCTAGGCTTTCGCACTTCCGACTGGATAGGTGATCACTTCATCTTCATGCGCTGCGGCGTCGACCATCACACAGTGAATTTTGTGCGCTACGAAACGCCCGCGCTACATCATATTGCGTTCGAAGTGAAAGATTGGGGCGAATTGCAACGTGCTTGTGAGATTCTAGCCAAAAATAATATCCAGCTGGTTTGGGGACCGTTGCGTCATGTCGTGGGCCACAACATCGCTGCTTACCATCGCAATGCGGACGATGTACGGGTCGAGATGTTCTGTGAAATGGACATGATGAAGGATGAGGCGTTGGGCTATTGGGAGCCGCGACCCTGGCACGAGGAAATACCGTTGCGGCCAAAAAACTGGCCAAAAGACTCTTGGCGCAGTGCTTGGGGTTTTGGCTCGTTCGGCACTTTTCCCGGATATCCGTAACCCCAAAACGTGGTTTGGTGCCGATAACAACCATTCCGCTATCGGGGATGCCGAAGAGTTGAATCTGATGCCGACCGATGGTGCGAAGACTTGTGCCGTTCGCCGTTTGGGCAAAAGCGGAAACGCCTACACGATCCAAGTCGCTGCAAGCCTCGGGATGGGGCGGCTCGGAACGAGCTCCTAGCGACGCTAAGCGTTTTCAAAGAGTGCGGCTGTTCGCACGTCGTCTTCAATCATTCGCCAAAAGCGAAACCTTTGGCGCAATCATCGATGTTTATCTTCGCCACAACCAAAGGATGGTTGACAGTAATTGAAGATATGCGTTTTCGGGACGATCCCCGTGGATAGAAAAAGACCACTCCCATTGCTTAGAGCGGCCAGAGCCGAACCGACGGATTAATCAAGTCACGCTTTCGACGCTACTACTCCTCAATCGCGCCGACTTCTGGTCGAGAGTGATATCTGTACGCGCAACTGGCGAAAGGGGAGTGCAGTGGGGGACTTCCTGACAGAGATAAGGTGGGGCGCGTGGTTCATTCTAGCTGCGATCACCGCCGCAGGATTGTGGGCCATCGTCTACTGAAGGCGCGGCGCTGGCAGTTGGAAATCAATCCAGCGAAAGCGGTAAGCTTGTCGTCGCCATGCCCGGGCAGGGCAGGCCCATTCCGGTCATGGTAGGGCCGGACAGTCTGCGCACGCTGCGGTCTGGCCCACTTTCGTTACGCCTGGCTCTACTCACCGGGCGGGCTGTAATGACCCTGAAGCTCTATTCTCTTTTTTCGGATGCCGATCACTTCATCCATTGTGAACAGACGCTGCGCCTTCACGTTTCGAACGCCATCAGATGATGCTACGACGGCAGCTATTGCTGCGCCTACGCCAGGATCGACATCGACGATCACCATAGCGCCGGGGCCGTCGACCATGGTGCCGTACATAGCGACCAACTTGCCGCCAGCAGCCTTCACCAGTTTCTCGACTGCGTCACGACGGTTGGTGTTTGGGTTTTTGGCCATCGCTTGCATGGCTCTCGGTGTGTAATTAGCAGAGATGCAGTACAACATTGCAAATCCTCTCTTGATTTGATGTTGAGAAGGCTCGCCCGCCGAAGGCACAATCGCTGGCTTTGACTTTACGGAACGCCCGGCATTGCCCGCTGACAGCTCTTGAATTAGGCTACATCACTTGTCGTTTTCAATTATTGATATGGATCAACTGGCAGCCCAACTACGCCAGTACATTTGGCTCAGCCATTAACGACACTGCCGTTGTTGTTGATGGTTAGGGCTGGGAGCCATTCAACAATATCGAGGCTTGCGTAACGAAGACTGTCGATAGTCCGCTTACTGCGATTAGCTCGGCCTGATGCGCCTTCAAATGAGTTCGCGCCCACGTTGTTATCTCCGCTGCAGTATACTACGAGACCTTGAGGCCCTTCCGGCGTAGGCTAGCGCTGCCGCCATCACGGCCCCAGCGCTAAGCCACGCTACTGAAGCTGATCGAGTCGAAATCGGATCAAGTAATCAGAGGGTTCGCAGACTTTGTTGATCAGGCTTGAGTGCAGCCTGTGAGGAGCATTCGGCAATTAGAAAGAGGAACTTACTTTTCCAGGTTGCATTGCAACATCATCCGTTACCCACAACCTCGTTGGGTTAAAATGCATTTTTCTATTATTTAGGTCTGCGTCCCTATAAAATCGGAGCCGGTCCTCGTCCACGAGAACCCGGCCCCGATCTTGGACCCCATCCCCCGACACCCTACCGAGGTTGGGGCCGTCATAATCTCCAGTCACGTTGTGTCGCGCAATAGGCGCGAATGATTAGCGATCAGGATATGTTCCTGAATTAGTGTGTTTTGTGTGGAGAAGTTGCGTTTGGGCCACACCGCTCGATCAGGACTGTTGCTTGCCCTCATGCGTTTAGGAGCGAATCAGATTCTAGCTTCTAACCTCGATATTGTCGAATGGCTCACCGCATAGCTTCGTGCGATGTCAATAACAACCTCGCCATTCGCCCTTCTCGCTAACGCTTCCTGTTGTTGATGCGCAGTTAGTTTTGGCTTACCGCCAAACCTCACTGATGATAGGAAGCGAACCTAGGAAAAACTAGTTATCTGAAGATATATCCTGCTAGCTTCTCAATCCCAAACAATACGAAGCCGCCATTCACGATCAAAACAAAAATGAAAATAAAGGCATAGTACGTTTCATCCGTACCAAAGAGGCGACGCATGTCCCATCCCTCCCTGTGATCAGGGGTGTTGACCATTAGACAATGGCCAAACTTAACACCCCTAGCCATTGCTCGAATATATTCCGCAGATCCGCGATCTTATCTGCTGTCATTGGATCGAGACGGGATTGCAGCAGGGCTTAAAGGTGTCGTCTATCATCTCGAAGTCGATCTTGCTCAGTTCGTGTTTTTCCATTGCGGTACTCCTGACTAATCCGCACCACACTGCTCGTCGTAAAAGAGGATACCGCTATCAACCCTTGCGTAACAGGTCCGGCAGCTTGGCGATGTTCGCCGCGATCCGTCTCGCCTCATGGCACCAGCGCCGATGGCGAAGCGGTAGCACCAGATGGAAGGCAATCACACCTCGCCGAAGAGGATTTTCTGAGTATCTGGGATTAGCCTCAGCTTTACTGGCAAGCCGCACCCATTTTAACGCCCCCAATCCTCCTCGGCCTCGCGCGTGGTGGCGGCTTATGCTGACCTTGAGCGGTATCTCGTATTGAGTTGCAACGTAGCTCGCTTTGCAAAGAAAAAGGCCATCAAAGTCGGTGGCCCAAAGTGGAGAACGAGTACCGCGTCCTCTGCCGTGAAGGCGCGGCTCTCAACAACAGATCGCGATTTGGACATTGATCCGCGTCAAACACGCTGTAATTGTGCAGGGCTAGAACGACGGTTCACTAACTCCCAGCATAGTGGAGGATACGATGATGCGGTCCGCATTATTGCTTGTCGTGGCGCTGCTTAGCGGGATAGATCGCTTGGCGGCTCAAGAAGCTGTGGAAGCACGAGGCATTACGCCGAGTATTAAGTTAGAGGAGGTTGTGTATAGCCACATGGAGGAACTCAACGGTAAGTTCAAAATGCGAGCCACCGAAGTGACGTTTGCCCCAGGGGCTTACCTTGGTGTGCATCACCATGTTGGCCCTGGGGTTCGATATGTGCTTTCCGGCGAGCTCACATTCACCTTAGGAGGGAAGGTGACGATTTACCGTGCTGGGGATTACTTTTTTGAAACGGGGAACATCGCACATACCGCCGAGAATAAGACGGACCTGCCGCTTCGCATATTGTTCGTGGAGCTTCTTCCAATCGATTGGACAGGCCCGACAGTTGTTCCGCCCAGGCCATAAGATCGCGCGTCATCTCCCGACCCTAATTTGCGTCGACCAAATAGAGGAGCGAAGCAACAACGCTTTGGCCAATCAATGATGGTCTATGCTGTGGGGCCTGCAATGGCGATGTAATCACTGCACGACTTTGTTTGCAGGGGATTGAGTTAGAGAAGAAACCGATTTGAGGAGAACGCACCGATCAGGCCCTTTCATCGGGGCTTTTTCTTTTGCTCGCTACATGCTCACTACAGCCAAAACCGGTTCATAGATTCAGGCAGATTATCCCAAAGGATCAGATGCTTATTAAAAATCAATTACCTGCCTTCGTGTCAACTCGCCCTTTTCACAGCCCGCAGACGATTGAGATGGGCGACCACCTCGTCGAGGTGCATGACGTCACAATATTTGTGATGCATGTCGAAGAGGTTCACCTTGTGCGAGAGCGGGCTGCGGTCAAAACAGCATTCCTCGACGAGTACGACATGATAACCATGCGAATAGGCATCGACCGCGCTGGCTCGTACACAGCCAGACGTGCTTTCGCCGCAAATAATCACACTTTGGATGCCGAGCTGCGTGAGATGCGCCGCCAAAGGGGTTCCATAGAATGCGCTGGCGCGTTGCTTCGTGATAACGACGTCGCCAACCTGTGGCGTGAATTCCGGCCGGATTGCATAGTCCGCGGCTTCGATTGACGGTTTTACGCGCTTGGTAGCGCTCACGAAGGTGGGGCGGCTGGCGTTACGCACATCGCCGGTCGAATAAAAAATCGGCAGGCCCGCCGCACGCGCCGAAGTGAAAAGCCGCTTAGTTGGCTCAATCGCTTCATAGGCATATTGTCCGCAAGTGCTAGGATAGTCTTTGGCGATTTTGTGTGGCGGCTGCGCACCACCCCGGTAAACCAACTCATAAAGGTCAATAGCAAGAAGCGCAGATACTGGCCCCACGAAAGTCTTGCGTTTGTAACAAGAATAAATCTCGAGGGTCTCCGGCGTGATGATATCTTTCCAGCAAAGGTCTTCAAAATCGTCGGTCATCTTGCTGCTCCAGTTGCCGGCTGCCGAGGATACACTAAGCAGCTATGAGCAACACCCCTAGCAATTCCCATGGTCGCTTCGTCTGGTACGAGTTGATGACGACTGAGGTCGAGGCGGCAAAGGCATTTTACGTCAAAGTCGTGGGCTGGAGCACGCGCGAGGCGTCAATGTCCAGTTTGCGCTACACGCTGTTTACGGTGGGCGAGGTCTCAACCGGTGGACTGATCAAGATACCGCTGGACGCGAAGGAATTGGGCGCAGCACCACGGTGGATTGGCTATGTCAGCGTCGACGACGTGGACACTACGGTCAATTTAGTGTCGCAACTCGGTGGAACCGTGCATGTCCCGCCGACTGACGTTCCCAATGTCAGTCGCTTCTCAGTTGTCGCCGACCCGCAAATGGCGACATTTATTTTGGTTAAATGGCGCGATCCTGGCCGACAGCCGCTGATTGACCCGGGCGCATTGGGTCATGTTGGCTGGCACGAGTTGCTCGCTGCCGACTGGCAACAGGCGTTCGCTTTTTATCGTGAGGTTCTCGGTTGGCAGAAGGAGGCCGCCGACGCCAGCCCCAGTGGCACATATCAGCAATTCGCCGGAGCAGGACAGACAATTGGTGGCATGTGCAACAAACCGTCGACCACGCCGGCCGCCTTTTGGCTTTATTACTTTAACGTTGCCGACGTCGATGCGGCGGCAGAGTGCGTGAGGAGAGAGGGCGGCGAGGTCCTGGAGGGGCCGACTGAAATATCGGGGGGTGGCAAGGTCGCGCGTTGCGTGGATCCGCAAGGCGCGATGTTCGCTCTGACGGGAATGCCGGGAAACAAAGCCGTCGGCTATTTCGGTTCCAGCGCACGCGGCCGATGGTCCTGGTAGCGCGGCAATCTCGGGTTACATCACCGTCGCTCTAGTCGGAAGCTGCTGACGCCCTGCCGCGGCCAATCGCAAACTGCCCGACTGGGCCCTCGACGTAAAATTCAATCCCTGTCATCCGCGCAAACAGATCAATATTGATGCTGCCAATCGCACAGCCGCCAAGTCCCATGGCTGTTGCCGTGAGGTAGAACGTTTGGGTCAATACGCCAACATCTTTCAGAATAAGCGAGTATGCGATCGAGCTATATTTCCATGAAACCCTGCCGAAACGCGCGGCAATCGTGATCAGGATTTGCGGCACGCCGGATTCGCCCATTGCAAATGCGGCCGACTTCAATAGCGCTGGAAGCTCGGACGGGCGGACATCAATCGGCACCAGCGCGTGTTCGCCGGCATCGTAAAAATAGAAGCCGCGATCGAGCCCCTCACATTTGTCGACGGCAAGATAAAGCTCGAGCGGGTAGCTGCTGCCGCCCGACGGATAAGGCCTGGAGGTATATGTCAGTGGCGGTTCGCCGCCGCCGGAGTCGAGCGGCGCGGTCCATTCCGATCGCACGCGCGCGGCGCCGTCGAGAAATCTGGACAGCTCCGTAAGCGTAATCGGCGTGCGGTCTTCAAAGCTGCGTACCGAGTGACGTTCCCGCAGGATCTTCACCACAGATGGCAAGGGGTCGGTGTCGGTGATCGGCAATTTGACCAAGTCGATCTTGGTCCCCGCCCAGCGCGGCCGCACCGCCGGCAGTGGAGCAATCGTCGCCGCATAGGGATAGACCCCGCCCAACGGATTGGCGTGTCGGCCTTCCGTGCTGCGGGCGTGGAACAAAAGATCGTGGAAGTCCCACAGAACCAGGTTGTCATTTCCTTCGGTCGGCCGAAGCCCGCCGTCATGAGCGGCATCAAGCTTGAATAAAATTTGGCAATCAACCAAGGCGGCGAGCAACGTCATTCCCATAGAACCGCTCTGTCGACGGAGCTTTTTGAGCTGTTGCGGGGTAGCCAGCATGGCCAGCGTGGCCGCAAGGTTGTGATCGCAAATTCGGAACAGTGCGCCCGAAAGTGGCGACTCCAGCACCAGGTCGCTCCCGCGTCGGCGCATATAGGCAAATCGCGACAACACCAAAATGTCGGTCTCATCGAGATGCGGTGTTCGTGGCCAGTAATCCGGAACCTGCGGTTCGATGATGACCTGGTCTGCGCCGCGCGACGAACGTCCGAGCCGAAATTCCAAAAGACCAAGCCTGGCCAATCGTTGGGCGAGGAGTGCAATGTCGTTGTCAGCATCCCTCGCGCCCGATGCGATAGCGCTGAGTGGTAGGCCCGCGCGCAAGGCTTGGGCGCGACGTGCCGCAGCTGCGCTGAATTTTCCTAAGGCGACCGAATGGCCGTAAAAGCGAGCGACAACCTCGCCGTTGGGCCGTGCTTCCAGGGCGACGTGACCGGCAAGACGGGCAGAAAGCATGGCCCGTGTAACCGGTCGGCCAGTCGTCCTCTGCGAAGCACGCAAGGCTGGACGCCCTGTTCAGGTTTGGGGGTGAAGCGGATTGAGTTCGTTCTCCGATAGCGGTCGATCGCGCAATCCGAGCTTTACCGGCACGTCGTAAAGTCGGCCTGGCGCGAAGCGGCGATAGAAATGACGCAATCCTGGAACGATGACCCGCACGACCGGGACCTCGATATCAGGACGCGTCTGATCGAGAACGAGGAAATCGAGACCATGCCGCTTGGCAAGATTCACGCATGCCATCACCTGCTCGCGCTTGTCGAGACCGCCAAAGGTCGAGCCACGGTCTAATCGAACTGGCGCGTGCCCGTTTGACGTCAAGTACGGATGGTCGCGCAGATAAAACGGGTTGGCGTCGCCATAGTGCGCCGGTGCGGCATTGCGTGCTCCCATCAGACCGATGGACAGAAACTGGTTCACCTCAGTCAGCGCCCGCAGCAAGGCAATTCGCGCATCGAAGTGCGCGCCGGAGCCATACTCAACAAAATCTTGGCCGTTTTGCACGGCGTGCGACAGCGCCACAAAACTTGGAATGCCCAGATCGCTGGTGATGTCGAGCACCCAAAGCCGCCGTCCGGTGTCGGCAAGCTGGGCTTTCAGGTCGTGGACATAGGGATCGTCAAACCGACTGAGGTCCAGTTCCGATCGCTGCAACCGGTTGTACCACCAGATGGCATATGAATCGCGTTCTACCAGTTCCAAAAAGCCTTGGACGATGGCCTCTTCGATCGTGTTGCCCGCAGCACAACCGTTGGAATCGGCATGGATGGAAGCCGCAGCAGGTCCACCCGCGTAAAAGAAATACAACAGGCTGGTGGGCAGGTATTTGAAGCATTCGTCACGCAGCGACCAGACTGGCGACCATTCAATCTTGGCCAACGGATCGAATCGAGGCGCGGTTGGCGTTACGTCCTCACCCATTATCGGCATCGGTCCGCCCTGGTATTGCGCATCGCTGAACAACAAGACGTCATTGGGTGGGATCGCAGCACCCGGCGCAAATTCGGTGAAACGCTTTTTGACCCTGATTTCGTCTCCCTGAAAGATGCCGGAATAGCGCTCGATCGCCTCCATCAACGCACTGGCTTCGCCCTGTTCGGCCGTGCTGCCCTTGCCGAAGCTGCCACCGCTTAATCCTTCCCTGAGCTGGTCGACAGTTTCAGCCGGCGCCGAAAAATTGTGCGTAGCATAATAGTTGGTGTTCAAAGGCAAATCGGCGTTGATCGGTTCAAGTTTCGAGACGACGCCGGTGAGCGGGCTCACGTGTTTACGAAAACGCGCAACGGTAGCCCGAGATGGAACGGTCCGAAATCCACCACTCGTCTCGATCAGATTCGCGCCGGCCGCAAGCCTGATCGGCGCCGGCGCGCGGCGCGTATCGCGCAGCTCCTTTTTACCACAGCTTGGGCATTGCGGCCGGGCGGCCACGTAATGTTTGGCGATCGTCGAACCCAAGAGATCAAGACTGATGATGTGATCGCGCAAGTCGGTGCGGAATTGGGTAGCGATCGTTTTAGCGATCTCCAGCGCCGCGAACTGGATTCCACTTTGTCCGACCGAGTCTTGCGCGAGCGGCGAAACCGCAACGCGGCGGGCCTGCTTGCGCTCGAGCATCGCTTTGACTTCGCGGTTTCGTTTCATCCGGTCGGCGAGGCAGGTCCAGCACGCGCTTTGGCCTGGGCTGAATACTGGACCCACGAGTGGGAAAACGCCGGAAGTTTGAACGAGCAGCCAGGCGGATTGGTCCGACAAGTGCTCACGGTTCAGTTCTTCCAGACGTCTTTCGAAATAATCGTTCACCAGCGTGACTGTGAGGTCGGCTGGGCCTTTGACGATGCGAATGCCGAGCTTCCGCAAGGCCGCTTCGACCTCTTTTGCGCCAGTGACATTAATGGATCGGAGACGCACCCGGCAGTTGCGGAGATTTTGCTCTGCGGCCGCGGGCGCAAGGCCAAGATTCGCCCAATAGCCGGCCACCGCGCCCGCCGAAGATCTCGTCTTGCGAACGATGTAACGGCGCTCGACTAGCCGATTGACGGCTTCGCTGATCTTATCGGGTGGAAATTCTTTCGACAGCTGACGAACAATCTGCCCAAAGCGCTTGCCCGCAGCAATCGCAGTGGCCAGCGCATGATAGAGTTCGCCGTGAAGGAAGAATTTGCGGTGTTCGGAATAGAGGCAAACGACGCCATGCGGCAGCACATAGACGGAGAAGTTTGGCGCGAACTGGAGAACATCATTGTTGGCAAATGATGTAACGCCGTTGCCGCGATCAGCGGTCACACGCTCGGCGCGCGCAGCTTTGTTCTTTTTTCCACCAGTATGGATGACCATCGTCAGGTCATATTCTCGAATCGTGATCGTGAATTGCCGACTTTGTATTAGCCGGCCGTCGATCCCAGTGAGCCGCGCCATTGCGGCGACCGCCCTTGCAGCGCGCTAACCGCCGATGGCAGCGAATTGTTAGCACCAACGGTGCCGCAAATAAAACGGATGGGCTGGGTCAAGAGAAGACCCAGCCCTGTGATTCGCGTCGGCCTATATCGACTTAACGTTTTTTGGTCTAGCACCAGCCGCAACGTCCCCAGGACAGGCAGCAGCCTCCGCAGCCGCCACAGCCCCAGCAGCCTCTCCATCCACACCGGCAACCGCCGCACCGGCAGCCGCGGCATCCGCACCCCCTACAGCCCCAGGCGACTTTTTCGCCGATCTGAGGGGTTACGGTATTTTCCTTGTCGAAGACGTAGAACGTCGACAAACTCACGTCCGAAATTTCCTCCTCGCCGAGAAAGATTTGATGATTCGGAGAGGTGTTTTGCGGCGAGACATCCGCCGCTGCTGCACTGGTTGATGCGGATGCTCCGCTCGCCAGTGACAGCGATAAGCCGGCAGCCCCCAGTACCGGTACCGCTTTGCTTCGCCGGTTTCGCTTCGAACCCTGCTTGGCACGCGTCATTTCGATTTCTCCCATACTTTCGAGGCAGCTTTTCGCTCAATCGCGATCGTATGAGCCAAGGTATTTTACGGGGTGGTATGGGTCGCAAGCAAGCGACGGAAGGGATTTGGAACTACACGTTTTGTTTATGTCAATTCAAAAGCGGAGACGTGCGCCCGAATATTGTCTCAGGACTGGATTTGACATGTCGGACAGCATGGAAACTCCTTCGAACCGAGGCTGAACCGCGCGCCGCACGGCCACTAGCAGCCATACTTGCCGCTGACATTGTTGCCCTCACCGTTCGAATGTGAACCGTCATTCACCATTCACGGTACCGCGCTCTATGCTGAACTTGAATCGGCAATCTTTAGGCCGTTCGACGACGCCAGAGTGACCGGGATTGCGCATGATCCAGTTTGGCGGCAATGGACCAACGTCATTCGAGAACCACGGATCTCGGCGTCAGTCGTAAACTCGTTTATCATCGATCATCGCAACGTGCGGCGATGGACATCTGGCTTGTACACAGGGAATAGTGCCGTGAACGATCTAATATCGCTTGCCGAGACGATCGCGGCGCGACTGAAGGCGCAGCGCCAGTCTATCGCGATTGCGGAGTCCTCGACTGGCGGCCTGATCTCGGCAGCGCTGCTCGCACTGCCCGGCGCGTCGGCTTACTTCCTCGGCGGCGCGGTCGTCTACACTCGTCAAGCCAAGATATTGCTGCTTGGCCTCGATGAAGCTGGCCTCACACAATTTCGATCAGCGACCGAGAGGCATGCGCTACTGCTTGCGCGCGGGGCGCAGGCACGCTCCGCCGCGGGGTGGGGCCTGGGCGAAACGGGCGCGACCGGACCGACCGGCAATCGTTATGGCGATCCGGCCGGCCACACCTGCCTTGCCGTTGCCGGTACAGTTGAGCGGGTTATTACGATCGAGACCGGAAGTGCCGATCGGTTGGCCAATATGCATGCCTTTGCGGCTGCCGGCCTCAAGCTTTTGGCCGACACCATACCGTAGCGCCGCTATCAGGACACAATGGACGTGAGAAGATCGTCAGACTTTGTCCGAGTCTGACTCAGCCTGGGCATGAACCCGATTTTGCCGGGACGAAGCTTCAGTGCGGTAGAATTGGCGCGCGCGACGGCGGCGACACCGGCATGGGCTTGCGTGCAGCGGCGGCGGTGGGGGGCGGCAGGGGCGCTGGGATCCTCTGCAGAATTTCCAAGTTAGCGGCCTGCAGTTTCGTTATCTCTTGTGCCATTTGATCTTGGCCAGCAGCAAGCTGCCCAACCGTTTGCTGCAGCGCGGTCAGACTTCCAGTTATCTGCTGTAACTGCTCGGGGTCGAACGAGGGAGTCGCCGGTGCGCTAGGTGCACTCGCCCCTGGCGTAGCCTGTGCAACTGGTGTCGCTGCCTCCGGCGCGGGCGATCGAACAGCAGTCTGCTCCGGTGCGGCCGACGGCTTCGACCAGCCAAGTTGTCCGATCCAGCTCGCGATCGTCTGCTTGGTTTCCGGTGACCAGCCAAGTTCCGGGGCTTTTGTCGCGACTATACCTTTGATCGCCTCGCCGTATGACTGCCAAGCCAAAGTGCCGACGACACCAATACAAATTGCGACCAGGTAATGAGAAAACGTTCGTAAAACTCGGCTTTTTGTCTGGTCAACTATTTTCTTTGTCTGATCATCTATTGCCAGGAGACGATAATAAGTTGTTCCTCGCTCCGAAGTCGCGTAGTCGAGGTGATGGCTAATCCGCAAAAGAAGATTGTGCAAATCTTCAACGGGTCTCCACTGATTATTTGTACGCTGAGAAACTTCGGGAGAGACCGGTTCATCTAACTTATGATCGGAACCAGCCGCAACGCTGGTTAGTTCAGCAGTCCCTAGTTTCGCATTCATTTCATCAACAGGATTCATCGGTACGTCCCCACATTGGCGGAATGGTTAGTGCGATTTCAGCGCTTCACGGCCGTATGACGACTTCGTGGCAGAATGGGTAGGTGTTTCCTTCCATCAGTCGTTTATCAGAACGGGAGCTGCCATTTTCTTCTTCGGGGCGACGGGTGCGGGCGCAATTTCCGGGGGTTCCTTGTTCGAGGCGACGGGAGCGGGCACCAGTTCTGGCGGCCGCGGACGCGGCAACGGCGGCGACGATGCCGCCCGGTGATGGTCAGTACCCGGAGCAGTGATTCGGCTCAGCCAAGTCGTAAAATCATGTGCAATTTCGGACAGAGGAGACCGTCTTTCGGGCGGCGCCGGTTGTGGCGTCTGCGCATGGATCGAGGTGGCGACCAAGAGCGGGTACGATAGCGAAAGCGTGGCGGACCCTATTACTCTAAGCCGCACGATAGCCCTCGCTCGATAGCCCGCACCCAGCACATAACCAATTCGAAGTTAATCGGAATTGGGGCGCTGCTTGGGCGCACTCTGGGCGAAAATGTCGGGCTTTTTTGTCGGGGCGCGTCAAGCATCGAGAAAAATCGTCGGGTGATTTCAGCTCTCTTGAGGGAGTCTCTCCATTCGAGAGAGGGTTGTTTCCACGCCATGGGCGCCTCCGATAAAGCGAACGTCGGAGCCCGAACTCAGTCGGCCTAGCGGTCGGCGGGGCAATTGCGAAGGGGATATTGGCGACTTATGAAGCTCGTCGATTCGCCGCAAGGCGCGCATGAGCTCGCTCAAATTGGTTTCCGGGCTGTCAGCGAGCTCGTTTGGTGTCCAAATTGACGCGGCGGAATTATATAGCCGGCGCGTAAGCTTAAGCACTACGCCGAAGATGATTATGCTGAGTGCGCCAGCAAGGAAAATTGACCAAAAATTTATTGCGCTTGCAGACCTGGGCAAAAACTCACGGTTTGGAGCTGAAGCAACGAACCATGTCGACACCGTCGGTTGCTTGAAATCGGGCGCCGTATCCTCGGTGGAATAGCTTTGTGCAAATTCGCGTTCGTCTAAATCTACGGACTTCGGTAAATCAATCCAGCGTGCCGTAAAATCCATTGCTCGTTCGTCAACCGATGGATCGCGGGTTTCAGTGAGCAGGAGATCCGCGGTCGCGAGTTGCAAAGGCGCTGCTGCGTCGGCGCTGGTTTGTAAGGATGCTGGAATTCGTTCATTAGCGACTTGTGATGGATTTGAGGTCGCTACATTTCGGTGGGAACGAATTTGTATTCCCGCCGCCTCCACATACCAGCAGTGTCGGTTGTACGTGCGATCGACGCGATAATACCAGTGCTTGCCTTGTGGAGCTGGCGCTCCGGGACTGCTCCGGCACTCCGTCGTTTCGCCAAAGCTCGACCGGCCCGTAAGCGGGACAGTTGCGCCTACGACGACAAAAACAAGAATGCAGCGCCCCAGCGCTGATCGCTCCATCGATTCATCCCCCAATCGAATCGCGAAAAGCAAGAGCGGGAATCATCGTGACCCGCATTGGGGCGCTCGTGAGTTGCGATTGTGGCAATCCACGGGACCCACAGGCCAGGTCGCAAGGTCTTCAGAGAAAATGCTTCACACGGGAGTCGTAGATCATCTCCGCTCTATTATTTTGCTCAAAACCACAAGCCGGCGCTTTTTCTCCGATGGCTCGATCCGCGCAAAGGCGATAATGCAGAAGAATACCGTGGTTAAGTTGGTGGCTGGTGCTGCCAATCACTGTTCAATTTCAACGCGGTCACGTGTTGGACACATATAGCTGGCAACAAATCCTCGGCGGGATGGGGATGGGGGCGTTTCCATGAAAACGGCCGCGGAGTACCGCGCTATGGCCGAAGAATGCCTCAAATGGGCGCGCGAGACCTATGACGAAGATGTTCGCACGTCGTACTTGCAACTCGGCCAAATCTGGCTTGACGCCGCCTCCAAACTTGATGGTCTGCCCGCGACCCAGACGGCGCCAGCGTTGAACGAACGCAAAGTGGCGCGCTGAGGCCCGAGCGGTGCCGTCGCGTTCTATCGCTTTATGTTTGGTATGTCCGCTGGAGGCCTTGGGACGTCCGCGTCAGACTCGTGGGGCATCGGCTCGGAAGGTTTCGCTTGGCTCGTGTGCCCGGCGAGGCGATCACGCTGAGACTGAGCGGCCGGCCTAACCTGCGCTTTCAGATAGGAGGCAAGAATGGCCGCCGATTCATGGCTAGAGGTATAATGCTCGCGTAGAAAGCTTTCGAGCCCGAAAAACCATTTGGTTTGAGTAACGCTCTGCGGTGATTTGTGGCAGGTCGCACAGTCTGACGCGTAAAGTTGGGCGGCGGTCTTGCCCTGGTCCAAGTTTCCTTGCCCCCAAGCCGAGCTTGCGACGCCCAAGGCCAAAAAACAGATCGCCAGGCGGACATCACGATCCAACATCGTCACCGCCCTCAATTTCGCCTGTTGTGCCGATTTGTCATTGTATGCGCCAAAAGCTTCTTCAAACTGCGGTAATCGATAAAGGTTGCGCCCCCAGGTGGCCTGAGCATGACGCAAACTTGGCGTTAGAACGACGTTGCAAAAATCCGCAGACGGGCAGAATCGCATTTCCGCGCGACAAGGGCAGCGAACGCGACCAACGTCTAGCCGGTAATACAGACTTGGCCACAATTATCGTAAGGCACTGGAGTGGGAACGCCAGAAATGACTTGATCTAAATGGTGTGTTGGCGCCTTTTTTGGCGCATTCGATCATGAACGACAGCGACCATCGCGACGAAATCGTGCGCCTCGAGACCCAGATCGATGATCTCGCCGCTACGATTGATAGCTGCCGCAAATTCATCCTGGCGGGTCGGATCGCCGTGATCGGCGGTGGGGCGGTTCTCGTCGCCGTGTTGGTCGATGTGATTCGGTTCGATCTGTCGGTTATGGCGGCAGCAGTTGCGGCTGTCCTCGGCGGCATTGTTGCTGCAGGCTCGAACCACAGTACCGCTAAAGAAGCAGCGCGTGAATTGACCGCGGCTGAGGCAAAGCGGACGGCCCTCATCGAACAGATCGATCTTCGGCTCGTAACCGGTTCTGACAACGCCGCTAACCAATTTCATTAAAAGGATCGATCAGTGCGCATTTAAGCCACTTCCGGCCCGCCGGGTTCGCGCCTACGATACTCTTCTCAAGCCATTAGACGAGCGGTATCGATGCTAGCGTGGGAGGTGTAAATGCGTATCTTTTCGAAAGCCTCGCCAGCCCATCTCATTCCTATCGATCGTGCCAATACCAACAACAAGGATTGGGTCATTCTCGTCGAGGCCGGCACCATCGTCGGTTCATCGACCGATCGCATTCGAGTCGCGCGGGCAACGCAGGAGCGAAAGATCGTAAAGAAATACGATCTATTTCTCAGGGCTAACCACCACTTGGTCGTTGAGGGCTACAACCCGCGAATCCACGCTGTCTATCTTTGCCCGCAGCTCTACAAATACGACGGCAATCAAAAGCTGGCGCCCTTACAGGGGGAAGAAATCGGTGAATTGATTGCGCATGCTCTCAATAACAGAGTAGCGGCACGGCAACCGTGGTATGAGCCATCGGAGAAATTGCCAGAAGAGCCGATCATCGGCGCCCAACCCCTGACCGAATTCGATACTGTCGTCGTTGAAATGCCGTCAGCTCGTAATTCTACGGCCAAGGGTAGCTAACGCCGAGGCTGAGTATCGCGATTAGGTCTTTGCTGCTTCGCGTCTACCAAACAAACGTGAAAACAAACGTTCCAGCGGCGGTAAGCGCGAAATAACCCAGCAATGCAAAGACCACCAGTCTTGCCAGTTGATTGGCTTCTGCCATTTTTCACTCCATTGGCAGAGCTTGCTTGTCAGAGCCCAGTTGCGCGTTGTCTATCGATAACAATTCGCCAGATTCGATGTCCTTTGTCGAACATTATGTTTTGCGGCGTGGTCGATTGATCGATAAACGCCGAGAAGCGAAAAAGACTATTGCAATCGCCACAGTGTATCCGACAAGAAGCGCTGTCATTGTCATCTCCAAATGACTCTTCGCCACTTGGAATAATGTTGCTGGAATGGAAGAAAAGCTGTGACTTAGGGCACAGTGAATTGCCGGATGGGTAGAAGCAGCGTTCCGCTATTTTCTAGGCAGAGTTGATATTCCTTGGGTCATCGCCGTACGAGCCTTGATTCACCATAAAATTAGCATTTTCTGAAAGTTAGATTCCGCAATTCCGGTGACGGCGACGTCCAGGATTCAGCGGAGGTTTTCGATTCGATTTTTCTTGCAATCGATCAGGATCACGCGGGACTACGGTGCTGCCGTTTCGCTGCGTCTTGTCGCGCGATTCCAAGTACAAAACGGTCGCGATCAGATCGCGATTGAGGTGATGTGTCGGCGTTGGCGACATGCCGCCGTAACCATAGCAATACTGACGTTGCTCGGCCTCACGGCCCATGCTGCACACATGGAACGACCGAGAGTTCAGGCGGCTGCTCGCTCACTCGCAGTGTCCGACCCATCGACCGTCCAGCCGGACTCGTTGCACTTTTCTGACTCAGCGCTCGAACCGATCGAATGGAATGCCTTGAAGGGCTGGGCAGCGGATGATCACGCTGCAGCCTTTGCCACTTTCCTGGCGAGCTGTCGCCCTCTGCTTCGGACCGCTGTGCGAGCGGGCGACAAGCGTCCGATGCTCTCCGCGCTTACCGAAGTGTGCCATCGGGCGCTCGCCGGTGCCCGACTCACCGACGACCAGGCTCGAATGTTCTTCGAACGGAATTTCCGCCCTTTGCGCATAACCAAGCTCGGCGACAATGGAGGATTGTTGACCGGTTACTACGAACCGATCGTCGACGGTTCGCGGTTTCCGACGGGTATCTTCAAAGTGCCAATCTATCGCCGACCGCCAGACCTGGTTCCACCGCGGAACAGCGCCGGTCCCGGCTTTCCCAACAAGGGACAGTCGTTACGACGGACGAGCAGAGGTGCACTGGTCCCCTATTACGACCGCGGCGAGATTCTCGACGGCGCCCTTGATGGAAAGCATCTTGAGATCTGCTGGATCAAAAATCAGGCGGACGCTCTTGCGATCCAGATCCAGGGATCAGCACGCATCCGTCTTGAAGATGGAGCCATATTGCATATCAATTACGATGGCCATAACGGCTATCCGTTCGTGCCGATCGGTCGCATCCTTATCGAGCGCAACATCATCCCACGCGAGGCGATCTCGCTGGAGCGTATTCGCGAGTGGATACACGACAATCCGCAAACCGCTCAAGACGTGTTGCGGCAAAACCGTTCCTTTGAGTTCTTTCGGATCGTCGGATTGTCTGATGACCGGCAGCCTAAGGGCGTCACCGGACCAATACAGGAGCGCGAGGCTACTGGCGCCCAGGGTATACCGCTCACGCCTGGACGCTCGATTGCCGTCGACAACGCATTGCATGTGTACGGCACACCATTTTTTATTGAAGCCGATCTGCCGCTCAGCAGCGAGAAGCGCAGCGTCAACTTTGATCGCTTGATGATCGCCCAAGACACTGGCTCAGCGATCGTCGGTCCGGCGCGTGCCGATATCTTTTGGGGCGCCGGAGATCAGGCAGGTCAAGTCGCTGGCCGTGTTCATCATCTCGGCAATTTCGCCATGCTGGTCCCGCGTGAACTCGATCCCGTCGTGGCAGGGGAGCGGATGCCGCTCCCGCCGCAAAAGCCGACGCCGCCGGCGGAGGCCAAGGTCGCGACGTGGTCGCTAAAATCGTCCATTGGCGCGCCGCATCCGGCTCAATTGCGGCGCACCCTACGCGAGTGTAGGGGGTGCCAGGTGCAAAGCAGATAAGTTCAGAAGCGCCACAAAGGTTGTGATGTTCTATCACGATCGAACGCGATTAGAGCCGCCTCGCATGGCTTGGCAGCCAGGGCGGAGGATGGGGTCCGCGTGGGGTTGGCGGCCCGATCACCTATGGGGGTTCGGTTGGTGATCGAGCCGCTGGGGCCGCTTGTGCGGGAGAGCGGCCGCGCGGACAAAATCACCACACGCCACTTAATGCCCCGCTAATAAGAAGCGGCAGCATTTTGGCTTTCGCGGGGTACTTGTTGGGCCACGGAACACAGCGTGGTCTGTCTTGCCATCGGCACACCGGATTTGCTGCCGGCGATAGCCTCACCGCTCAGTCAGCTTGAATTCGATACGGCGGTTGCGGCGAAAGGCGTCTTCAGTTGTGCCGGTGTCGATCGGTTGGAATTCACCAAATCCCGCCGCCAATAAGTGGTTTGGCTGGACGCCCTTGTCGATCAGATATCGGACCACCGAAATTGCTCGCGCCGCGGATAAGTCCCAGTTCGACTTGAATTGTCCGAATTGCCCAGCGATCGGCCGCACATCCGTATGTCCGTCAACGCGCAGGACCCAGGCGATCTCGGGAGGAATCTGGCTCTCTAGTCCAATCACCGCGACCGCTACTTTGTCCAGTTCGCCGCGGCCCTCGGGTTTCAGATCGGCCCTACCTGTGTCGAAGAATATTTCGGATTGCAAAACAAAACGGTCGCCAACGATACGGATATCCGGTCGATTGCCCAGCACTTCACGAAGCTTACCGAAAAAGTCAGAACGATAGCTCGAGAGCTCCTGAACATGTTCAGCGAGCGCAACATTCAACTGCTTACCAAGATCAGTGATGTGCGCCTGTGACTCTTTATTCTTCTTCTCGGAGACATCGAGTGCAGTTGAAAGCGTTGCGAGCTGCTCGCGCAGGGCGGCGACTTGCTGGTTGAGCAGCTCGATTTGGCTGAAAGCTTTAGCGGAGTTTTCTTGCTCACCTTGCAGTCTTCCAGAGAGCTCGCTGAGCTTGCCTTGTGCCGCCGCTTCGGCGGCGGCGGCGGCGTCATATTGACCCTTCAATTTGTCGCGATCGTTCTGAACTCTTGCAAGCGAAGCCTGTAACGCGCCGAGCCGATTTTCAAGGTCAGCCCCTTTGAGTTTCTCCATAGACAATATTTGGGTGAGTTGAGTGATTTGCGTATTGAGGCGCTGCAAGGCGGTATCTTTGCCCTGCACTTCCTGCTGCAGGTAAAATTGAACTACGACAAAGACTGTGAGCAAAAAAATGATACTGAGGATTAGCGTCGACAGGGCGTCAACGAATCCGGGCCAGTAATTCATACCGCTTTCGCCGCGGCGCAAGCGTGCGAGCGCCATGTCTAGTTATTTACCTCTCGTCGGCGCACCGCCAGTGCATGGCTGCGCGCTGCATTTGCCGTGATCAGAGGACAGCGCGGTGAGCTCACTAGCTTAGGTTTTCGTGTGCAATCATATCCAACAGCCGCTTGATCTCGCTTTGCTGTTCGGCCTGGCTGTCAACCCAACCGCGGATCGTTTGTTGCTCGACACGCATGTGTTGCACGAGCGCCTGGATTGCCTCGGCCAAATCAGCCATCGCGGCGGACGCGGCTTTGTTGCCGCCGGCTTCGGTAACAGCAGAGCGCAGCCGCTCAATCGCATTGCGCATTTCTCCGGTGCCGCCCGTGGCTAGAATTGGTTCGGCGGCATGGTCGTAGACCGTGGTGGAGAGCCAATCTTCGAGCTCGGTATAGAAGCGATTCTGCGCTCCGCTCGACTGCAGATCGAGAAAGCCGAGAACCAATGAGCCGGCGAGCCCGAACAGGGAGGACGAAAACGATATCCCCATGCCGCTAAGCGGGGCGGCGAGACCTGCGCGTAAGGCATCGAACATCGAGGTCGCATCTCCCGTCGCTTTCAAGCCCTGGATGACTCCGCCGACCGAAGACACAGTTTCAATCAGGCCCCAGAACGTCCCAAGCAGACCGAGAAACACGAGTAATCCGGTCATGTAACGGGAAACATCGCGCGCCTCGTCGAGACGGGTCGCGAGGGAATCCAGAATACCGCGCATCGTCTGCGCTGAAATCACCGTTCGTCCGGTGCGACTGCCGAGGATTGCCGCCATGGGCGCCAGCAGCACCGGCGAGCGTTGCGCGGCGACGCCTGGCTCAGCGACGCGAAAATTGTTCACCCAGGCAATTTCAGGGTAGAGCCGCAGTACTTGCCGAAACGCCAGCGCGATGCCGACTAAAAGTACAAAGATAATCAAGCCGTTCAGGGGTGGATTGGCCAGGAACGCGATCGCGATTTGCTTGTACAGCGCAACCACAACCGCGGCGGCGAGGAGCACGAATAGCAGCATCCGAAAGAGAAAGATGCGCGGCGAGGACAGTCTTATCGTATCGAGCTCTTTTGCCATGGACATCGAAATCAGAGCGCGGATTCTCTTTTGCAAGTATGACACAGAGTGACGGCAAAGAAAAAGTAGGTATAGCCGGGGAGGGAATGTTTTATTGACGGCGAGCGATAGGCGACGCGCCTTATCATCGTCAAGATTGACTGAGTTGAATGCTGCATAGCCATTGAGTTGTACCGAACAATCCTTCGGGCGCAGGTGTATTCCGCTGGTTTATCTGACGATGAGATTGGCCTCGTCAATTACGGCTTGCGGCAATGTGACGCCGAGAGCTTTAGCGCTCCGCAGGTTGACGATCATTTCGATTCCGGTCGATTGATAAATCGGCAGTTGCGCCGGTGCAGCGCCATTCGCAATCAGGCCGCTATACACGCCAGCCTGATGATGGAGTTCGGTGAGTCTGGTGCCGTAGCTCATCAGACCGCCGCCGGCAGCGAAGGCGGCGCCTTCAAAGATCGCAGGAATACCGTGGCGGGCGGCTAATCCGGCAAGTTCGGCACTTGTGCTGATAAAAAGGTCATCGTCTGCAATGGCGAGACCACCTGCTTGCGATTGCGTCAGTTCAGCAAAAGCATTGCCGAAGTCACGGTTCGCGCTTGCGCGGGTCACCTTGATCTGCATTCCCAAGCGCTGGGCGGTCGCAAGCGCGTCATTGATCTGAGTATTAGCGTTAGCATTGTGAGGATTGACGAGTAGACCAAATGTCAGCGCCGTGGGAATTGACTCGTGCAGCAACGCCAACCGCTTCTGTTCTCGCCCAACGGCCATGCCAGTCACGCCGGTCACGTTCGCTGCAGGATGATTGAGACTAGCGACAAGTCCGACTCCAATGGGATTGGGCTCGACTGCAAAAACGATGGGAATCTCTGCCGTTGCGCCTTTTGCAGCCAGCGCGGCGGGTGCACCAAAAGCAGTTATCAACGAGACACGGCGGTTGACTAGGTCGGCCGCAAGCTCCGGCAATCGCGTATATTCACCGTCCGCGGCGTGGTATTCGACCGTCACGTTTCGATTTCTGACAAATCCTTCGATCCTCAGTCCATCATAGAAGGCCGAAAGTTTTGCCGCCGTTGCAATCGAACTATCCAAAAGTCCAACGACGGGTGCGGGCGGTTGCTGAGCATAGCTGCGGCGCGGCGCCGCCAACGTGCCGAAGGCGGCAATGCAGGCTCGCCGTGTAATCCTCTTGGTCATTCGATGGTCTGATCAGCGAGCCAAGACACTAGTTTGGTATAACGAGACCGATTTGCCACATCATAAGCCATGCGCACTTTAACCTGAATCGAAATGAGCTGAATATGGATCGAACAAAATCCGAGGTTAGCGACAACATGCAAATCGACTGGGATGTGCCGATCGAGATGGACGATGGCGTGGTTCTGCGTGCCGACCTGTTCCGTCCCGTTGGACAGGGAAAATATCCAGTTATTCTCAGTTATGGTCCGTATGCCAAAGGACTGTCGTTTCAGGAGGGCTATAAGGGCAATTGGGCGCGCTTGATCAAAGCCGCGCCTGAAGTGCTCGTCGGCTCGTCCAACAAGTATCAGAACTGGGAGTTGGTCGATCCCGAGAAATGGGTTCCGGACGGCTATGCTTGCGTGCGCATCGATTCGCGCGGTGCCGGGCGCTCGCCGGGAGTGCTCGAGGTCTGGTCGCCGCGCGAGACGCTGGACTTGCACCAATGCATCGAATGGGCCGGCACGCAAAGCTGGAGCAACGGTAAGGTTGGCGTCAGCGGCATTTCCTATTATGCGATGAATCAATGGACGGTAGGCGCGCTATGCCCGCCGCATCTCGCTGCATTGTGCATTTGGGAAGGCTCGTCCGATTATTATCGGGAACTGTGCCGGCACGGCGGCATCCTCAGCGATTTCTTCAGCGGCTGGTTTCCGCGCCAAGTGGCTAGCGTGCAGCACGGCGTCGGTGCGCGCGGCGCCAAAAGCGCGGTCACGGGAGAATTGGTGGCCGGTCCGAAAACACTTTCTGATTCCGATCTCGCGGCGAACCGGGCCGACTCCCCGGGCGAAGCGAAGCGGCGCGAGCTTCACGACGATTATTACGCGGCGCGTACCGCTGATTTTTCCAAGATCACGGCGCCGCTGCTTTCGGCCGCCAATTGGGGCGGCATGGGATTGCATACGCGCGGCAATTTCGAAGGGTATATCGCTGCGGGTTCCAAACAAAAATGGCTGGAAGTGCATGGTGACACCCACTTCACACATTTTTACAGCAAATATGGCGAAGCTCTGCAGAAGCGTTTTTTCGGTCACTTCCTCAAAGGCGAAAATACTGGCTGGGATACGCAGCCGCGCGTGTCGCTGAACATTCGCCATCCAAACGAAAAATTTGTGCTGCGCGACGAAAACGAATGGCCGCTCGCGCGGACGCAATGGACGAAATACTTCTTGCAACCCGAAGGACTGCAACTCAGGCCAGAGTTGCCATCGGCGACCATGACACTGTCCTACGAAACCAGCAGTGAAGGCCTGACCTTTTGCACTCCGCCGATGGCAAAGACCATCGAGATCACCGGCCCGGTTGCCGCCAAGCTATGGATTGCATCGCAAACCACGGATGCGGACGTGTTCATGGTTTTGCGTCTGTTCGATCCAAAAGGGAAAGAAATTACTTTCATCGGCTCCAATGATCCGCGCGTGCCAATAGGGCTCGGCTGGCTTCGCGCCTCACATCGCAAGCTCGATCCGGCGAAATCCCTGCCATATCGTCCTTGGCACACACATGACGAGGAATGGCCGTTGCAGCCGGGGGAGCCCGTCGAACTCGATGTCGAAATCTGGCCGACTTCGATTGTCGTCCCTCGAGGCTACCAGCTCGCGCTCAGCATTAGGGGCAGAGACTACGAGGTTGATGGTAAGGACATCGCGTCGCCGAATGCCCCTTATCCGATGAAAGGAGTTGGTCCGTTCCTTCACATCAATCCAGACGACAGGCCGCGAAGCATATTTATCACCGAAAATACGCTGCACTTTTCAAGCAAACAGCAGTCATACCTATTATTGCCTATCATTCCAGAGCGGTAAAATTTGATGAATAAAAGCGATACGGGGCGGGCTTTCATCGTGTTGCTCGCGGCCGCGGTTGAGCTGATCATCGTCGCAGCAACGGCCTCGGCGCAACAATATCCAAGCCGTAATGTCACAGTCATCGTGCCTTATCCCGCTGGCGGCCCAACCGACGAGACCGCCCGGATGGTTGCACAATCGCTTTCGACCCAGCTCAAGGCGACTTTTATTGTCGAGGACGTCGGCGGCGGCGGCGCTATCATCGGTTCGGAGAAAGTGGCACGCGCAACGCCGGACGGCTACACGCTGCTCGTCCACAATTTGCAGATCGCCGCAAATGTTTCGCTCTACGAAAGCCTTCCGTTTGATACCGTTAAGGCCTTCGTGCCGGTAATGCTTATCAATCGCAATCCCTTGGTGTTGGTCGGCCGCAAGACGCTAGCGCCGGACACGCTTCGCGATCTGGTGGCGTCGATGAAACAGCAAACGTTAAAAGCCGCAATTCC
>Ga0306922_10000696_pt1 | contig 28836 bp, 26 predicted proteins | sample sta12Cox44000082_FD_203758 | JGI IMG/M metagenome (GOLD analysis project Ga0306922, IMG submission 203758) | Lab enrichment of tropical soil microbial communities from Luquillo Experimental Forest, Puerto Rico - statoxic.12C.oxic.44.000.082 (v2)... | ecosystem: Environmental > Terrestrial >... | reverse complement strand
ACGCCCGGGACTTCGGCCTGGCCGCCGAGCTTCCCTTCCGTTCCCACTTCGCGCGCCACGCGCGTGACCTCGCCCGCGAATGCGTTTAACTGGTCCACCATCGTGTTGATGGTGTTCTTGAGTTCCAGAATTTCGCCCTTGACATCAACCGTGATCTTGCGCGACAAGTCACCGCGCGCGACCGCAGTGGTCACCTCGGCGATGTTGCGCACCTGCGCGGTCAGGTTGCTGGCCATTGAGTTGACTGAATCCGTCAGGTCTTTCCACGTTCCAGCCACGCCCGGAACCTGCGCTTGCCCGCCCAGCCTGCCATCGGTCCCGACCTCCCGGGCCACACGGGTCACTTCCGACGCGAACGAGCGCAACTGATCCACCATCGTATTGATGGTGTCCTTCAGCTCGAGAATCTCGCCCTTGACGTCGACCGTGATTTTGCGCGACAAGTCACCGCGCGCCACCGCCGTCGCCACTTCCGCGATGTTGCGCACCTGGCCCGTCAAATTGCTGGCCATGAGATTGACATTGTCGGTGAGGTCCTTCCACGTTCCGGCAACGCCCAGAACCTGCGCCTGACCGCCGAGTTTCCCTTCGGTGCCGACTTCGCGAGCGACCCGGGTCACTTCTCCCGCGAATCCGTTCAGCTGGTCCACCATCGTGTTGATGGTGTTCTTCAGTTCGAGAATTTCGCCTTTCACGTCGACCGTGATCTTGCGCGAGAGATCGCCGCGGGCCACGGCCGTGGTCACCTCAGCAATGTTTCGCACCTGCCCCGTCAGATTGCCGGCCATCGAGTTGACCGAATCCGTCAGGTCTTTCCACGTGCCCGCCACTCCCGGAACGTTCGCCTGTCCGCCCAATCGTCCTTCGGTGCCGACTTCGCGCGCCACGCGGGTCACCTCGCCCGCGAAGCGGTTCAACTGATCCACCATGGTGTTGAGGGTTTCTTTTAGTTGCAGGATTTCTCCGCGGACATCGACTGTGATCTTCTTTGACAGATCGCCGCTGGCAATCGCCGTAGCAACATCGGCGATATTGCGCACCTGGCCGGTTAAGTTGCTGGCCATAAGGTTCACGTTGTCGGTGAGGTCCTTCCACGTGCCGGCCACGCCCGGAACCTGCGCCTGGCCACCGAGTTTTCCTTCGGTGCCCACTTCGCGCGCCACGCGCGTCACTTCGCCCGCGAACCCGTTCAACTGGTCCACCATGGTGTTAATGGTGTTCTTGAGCTCGAGGATTTCTCCCTTCACATCGACCGTGATCTTGCGCGAAAGGTCGCCCCGCGCTACCGCCGTAGTGACTTCTGCGATGTTGCGTACTTGTGCCGTCAGGTTCCCCGCCATCGCGTTGACCGAGTCGGTTAGATCTTTCCAGGTCCCGGCGACGCCGGGCACAACCGCCTGTCCGCCGAGCTTTCCGTCAGTACCGACTTCGCGTGCGACTCGGGTCACTTCCGAAGCAAAAGAACGCAACTGGTCCACCATCGTGTTGATGGCTTCCTTGAGCTGCAGAATCTCCCCGCGCACGTCCACCGTGATCTTGCGGGAGAGGTCTCCGCTCGCGACCGCCGTCGCCACCTCCCCGATATTGCGCACCTGCCCGGTCAGATTGTTGGCCATCAGGTTGACGGAGTCGGTCAGGTCCTTCCAGGTTCCCGCCACTCCCGGAACCTGCGCCTGTCCGCCCAGTTTGCCGTAGGTGCCGACCTCGCGCGCGACTCGCGTCACTTCGGCTGTGAAGACGCCGAGTTGCTGGATCATCGTATTGACGATGTTTGCCGAGCGCAGAAATTCCCCTTCCAGCGGCCGCCCATCGACGTCCAGCCGCACTGTCTGCGTCAGGTTTCCCTGAGCTACCGCTGCAATGGCCCGCGTCACTTCGGCCGTGGGACGCAGCAGATCTTCGACCAGCGTGTTTACCGACACCTCAATCTGACCCCACGCCCCGCGGGACTCGTGAAAACGCGTGCGCTCCCGCGTCCGACCCTCTTTCCCGACTGCTTTTCCGACGCGTTTCAGCTCCTGCGCCATCTGCTCGTTCGCAGCAACAATTTCGTTGAAGGTGTCGGCGATCTTGCCTTCCAAGCCTGTCCAATGGCCGGGCAGCCGCACCGAGAAGTCCCCGTCCCTCATGGTTTGCAAGCCGGCCAGGATCACGGCCAAACTAGGGGTCACCGAGGTTGCGGTGGAACCATTGCTTGGAGTATCAGCGGGCAACTTCGACAGCGTCACAGCCGCGTTGGTCGCATTCTTCTTCATCTTTGCATCACCTGGCCTGCTCGGCATCTACGGATGTTCCCCCGCCAGAACTGCGTACCGCTTCGGTCGGGAAACGGCAAGAAAGCGCGCACAGAAATGAAAGGGAGAGGATGGCGGAGCCCTTCGAGAACGTCTATCACGAAACCACCTTTGCTCGCTCTACAGTGTTCCCTGTAGGGAGAAAACCAAACCCAAAGCAGCGACTGACGTGCAATGCGTAAGCACGACACAACCGATCTAACCTAGGACGCCCCCGGGGAATGTTCGGGCCTGTTCGCCTGCTTCCCTTTGACAACGCCAAGACTGGCGGCCGCGGCTGTTAAGATTAGCGTGGAAGTCGTTTCTGCTCGACTGCCTTCTTGCTGTTGTGCTGTCGTAAGCGAAACTGGCAGGTCCCCCTTTTCTCTCGACCTGGACGAAGGATCCTTTGTACCAAGACACGCAGATTCGAAATTCTCAAAAGCACTCATGGATAACGATTGGCCTGCTCTTAGTTTTTGCAATGCTCCCGGGACTCCAAGGTGGAATGGTCTCCCAAGAGACTTCCTCTCAAACCCCAGAGCCGGCACAGATTATCCAGTTTTTGAGCCAGACGATCGAATGGTATCGCCAAACTCAACAGGAAGGACATCTGGTATCGGAACCAGTGGACCTCGGCTTCCTGGTTGATAACCAGCGCATGTCTACCCAAGTCGTCAAATTGGCTTTTGAATTCGCACGTGCGCAGGAACAGCAACTCGCAAAGCAAACGAAAGAACCCTCGGAACCCTCCTCAACAGGCCCCTCCTCCTATGACAATTTGCGGCAAACGGCGGCTGCCGCTGATCAACTGGTTCAGCAAACTCAGTCCGAGCTTGACGGCCTGAAACAAAAATCAGAGTCAGTATCGCCCGCGGTCCGGCACGGCCTTCAAGTGCAAATTTCAGAACTACAGAGCGAACTGGGCCTGTATCAGGCGAGACAACAAGCCCTGCATGGGATGCTGGATTTCGCCAGTGGCGCTTCGGCCTTCGGCTCACGCACCGGCCTCCGCTCCCAAATCGAAGAACTCGCCAAAGCTGTGCCCTTCGCCATGACGGGCGCTGGAGGAACCTCGAGCACCGCGACCTCCGAGCCCCAGCAGAAAACGAATCTCGGGCAAGCCGCCACCAGGCCCGAGCCCAGTGGCATTTGGGGTCTGGCTGCTGACCTCTTCAAACTGAGCGGGAAACGCAGTACCTTGGCGAGCGAACTTCGAGCGACCGAACAACTTCAGCAAGGTGCCGCCCATGTTCGCGGCCCCCTCGTCTCGCGCCTTAAGCAGTTGCTGCAGCAAGGTGACTCCCTTGCCAAGCAAGCAGACACGAGCGACCAGAGCGCTCTAATCCAGGAAAAACATCAACTTGATGAACTGACGACCCAGTTCCGCCAGATCTCCGGAGACCTCTCCTCCTTAGGAAAACAGGACATCCTGCTCAATCTCTACAAAGGCAGCCTCGCCAATTGGCAGAATGAGATCAACTCCGAACTCAAAGAGCGAGTGCGCAGCTTGCTGGCGAGACTCTTCGTATTGGCGATTGCTGTCGGAGCCGTGTTTCTTGTCGGAGAACTCTGGAGACGGGCAATCTTCCGCTACGTGCACGACATCCGACGCCGTTACCAGTTCTTGCTGATCCGGAAGATCTCTCTGTGGTGCTGCATGGCGATTGTCCTCCTGTTCGCTTTTGTTACCGAACTGGGTGCGGTCGCTACCTTTGCCGGCTTAATCACGGCCGGCGTTGCAGTGGCATTGCAGAACGTCATCGTCTCGATCGTGGGCTACTTCTTGCTGATTGGTAAATTCGGCATTCGGGTGGGTGATCGCGTACAAGTCGGTACCGTCAGCGGAGAAGTGGTTGACATCGGGCTGCTCCGCTTTCACCTCATGGAACTAGCGGGCGGTACCACCGGCGCAGAACCCACGGGTCGGGTCGTTGCCTTCTCCAACTCAGTCGTATTCCAGTCTACCGGCGGCCTCTTCAAGCAGATCCCCGGCACAAACTTCATCTGGCACCAAGTCGTGCTTAGGTTCTCGACCGAGACCGACTATCGTGCGATTCGGGACCGCCTGCAGAAGGCCATGGACAACGCTTATGCCGACTATGCCGACACCCTGGAAAGGCAAAGGCGCCAAATGGAGCTGAGCCTCACTTCGATTCTCACTTCCGCGTTGAAGCCCAGGGTGCAAACCTATTTCACTTCCTCGGCCGTAGAGGTGACGCTACGCTATCCGGTATTGGCGGATAAAGCCGGCGACATCGACGAGCATGTCCTGGGAGAGATTTTCTCGGCCATCGACCGCGAGCCTAAACTGAGGTTGATCGACTCGAGGGTTCCTGTTTCGCAGACAGCCCCGTAAGTAGAGAAGACACCCGAGGCGCCGGTGAAGCACCCCAAGTGTCGTTCTTACCACTGTTCCCACCAGCCTCACCCCAAGCGGGCCATTACCCTAGCTGCCTTGACGCTCCTCCGCAGCCTGATTCGCGTACTTGCGAATGGTAGCGAGGAAGGTATGCGCGCCGTCCGGAGCGGCAACCCCGCCTCCAAGGATGTTTTCAAACGGAATCACCTTGCCGCCATACAGCACCGCGGTTTCGTCCTTGTCCTGCTTGATCGATGCGCCGTTCAAATCGACGCCGGCGACCAAACCGCGAGAACGCGAATAGGAGGCCCTCATCAGATCAAGCCTGAAAGAATGCGGAACAGCAGCAGCCATCTGCGAGCATTCGTCGTCATCAGGAAATTCTCCTTCACGTGCTCGCGTCCGTTCCGCCCCAACTGCGTGGCAAATTCCTGGTGCGTCAACAGGTACCTGATCTGATACGCGCAGCCTTCCACGGAATGCACCAGCATTCCCGTTTGTCTGTCGATGACCTGGGTTGGAATCCCGCCCACCGCGCTGGCGATGGTCGGCTTCCCTTTCCATAACGCCTCAGTCACCGTCAGGCCAAATCCCTCTTTTAGCGATTTCTGCACCACGATCGTCGAGGCGCGCTGCAGCGCATTGATCTCCAGTGCCGACCAGGGTGGCAAGTCCAACACGATGATGTCCGGGTCTTCCTCAGTTGCGTTGTAAACCTCCTTCAGGACGATCGCTCCTTCCGGGTCGTCGCTGGCTCCGCCTCCTGCCAGCACCAACTGAAAATCAACGTATTTCTTGGCCATCTTGTAAGCTCGGATCACGCCCAGCGGGTCCTTGAGTCGGTCGAAGCGGGAGATCTGCGTAACAATCGGGCGTGAGCGATCGATTCCGAAGTTATCGCAGATCGCCTGGATGTAGCTCTCGTCGAGGTCTTTGTTCTTCTCCGACAACGGATCGATGCACGGATAGAAAAGAGCCTGCGGAATCGACAGACTGCGCGCGAACGCGGGCGATGAAAAAACCGCTGTGTCGTAACGCTCAACCATCGGCCGGAGAAACTCCCACACCTCCGGATTGGGGTGCGAGAGATCGATATGACATCGCCACACCCAATGGGCGGAGGAACTGTCCTTGCCCGCGACCAAGCCTGCGGGCTGGGGATCGTGGATAACTACGAATTCCTCGTCGAAGCTCATGCGTTGTCGGTTGCGTTCGGTATTCAGAAGGAATATGTCCCGCGCTTGCTGCGTCAGTGTGAGCTTTTCACCGTGCAACGCGTTATGGAAACTCTTCGTGACTTCAAAGAAGTCATTGCCACCGGTCATGAGCTCCCATGAAGTCTTGACCTCGAGCTCATCGAGCAGCGGCACGAGCCGGCTCAGCATCTCGGCGACTCCTCCACCCATCGCTGTCGAGTTGACCATCTTCACCCGCTTCCCAATGAGAGGGCGAGCCACAAAACGCAATTCATCCAAGAGTGATTTCCCGATGATTGGCGCGTAGTCGGCGAGGTGGGGGGCAGGCGGAGCGGGGGGCGGCGTTTCAGAAATTCGTGGTCGCGGACGCGCTGCCGGCCGCGCATCAAGTTGCTTGCCACTCTGCGGATGTTCCGAGCCGCTCCTACCTTCCTGCGGCGCCACAGGGCTAGGACGACCAGCATCTTCCGTCATCGGCTTCCTGCCTGGTTTGGCTGCGTTGCATTTCTCACAATGGATATAATTTTTCGCCTGACGCCTTCGAGCGTGGATGTGTATATGTCGATCTGGTTGAGCAGATCGGCCTCCCTCTCCAATCCCATGTCCCGCCGCAACCAGATCGAGAAATCATTCGATTCCAGCTTGCGACGTAGACGCGCCTCAATAAAGTGATAGTGAATCGAGTGCAGGCTCACCAGGCTGAGTCCCTCGATGAACTCTCCCAGCGTCGCCGCGCTCCTCTGTGGTGGCAGCACAATCTTCTTCGATGAACAGAAATAGAACGGCTTCGAAGCTTCCCGGTCTCGTGCTTTAGGGTTCTCCGCGCCGTACTCCTCGACAATCGTTGCCAATCGCGAGCGTAAAGCCTCGAGTGACGTGAACTCGCGCACATCAAGGCTCGCCAAACGCTCGCCCAGCCCCACCTCGCCCAGCTCTACATAGGTCCACTGGGCAAAGTCGTTCGAAAACCCTTCCTTGATGAAATGGTGTTCTTCCAGGGTCCGAAATGTATGCTGGAAGATCGACTCTTCGCTGCACGTGTGAAACGCATCCAGCAGTTCACCGATATTCCGCGGTCGCTCCCGGTCGATGAACATCAGGTTGGCTGCTGACTTGAACTCAAACGGAGCTCGAGCCCGCAGATCAAGGGGATCACCGAGTCTTTTCTGTTCTTGCACAGCGGTCTTGTCCACCTGTCAAATCCTCGTCGATTGTCCAAGTCTTGTCGAGTATCCAAGTCTTGGAGTCGTGAGATGCCTTCCTTGCCCCAAGGAGTTTGCGATACAGGATCCTACCAACTGGACTAAGGGGTTTTCTGGATGCCGAAGGACCGTCCAAACCGCTTCTATAATTGGATGCTTGAAAGATTCTCGCGGTCGTCACGCGCGAGCCCAACTCCGATAAGGCCAGCCTTGCCCGCTACGCGCCACCTAACAACGCGCCAGCTCGGAGCTGTAATGACCCCTGGGAATCGGTGTGAGTTCCGTGTCTGGGCCCCCAACTCCCGCAGGGTTGAAGTCTGCCTTTCAAGCGGCAATCGGAGTGTTCCCATGCTGCGAAGTCCGCAGGGATATCACACGGCTGTCGTCCAGGACTTGGACCCCGGTGAACGATACCTTTTCCGGCTCGAAGACCGGATTGAAAGAGCGGACCCGGCATCCCTCCACCAGCCTGATGGCGTATTCGGCCCCTCGCAAGTCATAAACCTCTCCGAATTTCAATGGGACGATCACGGCTGGCACGGCCTGCCGCTGAGGGACTACATCCTCTACGAACTTCATGTTGGCACCTATACATCGGAAGGCACTTTCGCGGCGATCCACGACCATCTCGAAGACCTCAACGCCCTCGGGGTCACCGCAATTGAACTAATGCCCGTGTCCCAGTTTCCTGGCGCACGGAATTGGGGCTACGACGGTGTTTTTCCTTTTGCCGTACAGAACACATACGGCGGCCCTTTCGGCCTGCAGCGCCTCGTGAATGCCTGCCACCAGAGTGGCCTCGCCGTTGTGCTCGACGTTGTTTACAACCACCTCGGCCCGGAGGGGAACTACCTCTCCGACTTCGGGCCGTACTTCACAGATCGCTATCGCACGCCTTGGGGGCAAGCCATCAACTTTGACGGGCCGCATAGCGACGAGGTCGTAGACTTCTTCATTGAGAACTCGCTTTTCTGGCTGAGAGACTTCCACATCGACGCCCTCCGGCTCGACGCAATACACGGGATCTTCGATCGCAGCGCGCAGCCGCTCCTGTCTCAGCTCAGCACTGCTGTCGATGAGCTTGCTCAAGCGAGCAATCGTCAGTTGTATCTGATCGCGGAATCCGACCTTAACGACTCACGTTTCGTCACCCCACGTTGCGCTCAGGGCTATGGGCTGCACGCTCAATGGAACGACGATTTCCATCACGCCCTTCATAGCCTCCAGACCAAAGAGCAATTCGGCTACTACCGCGATTTTGGTTCCCTCAGCGATCTAAAATTCGCCATGCAGCGTGGATACGTTTATACCGGCCAGTACTCCGAATACCGGCAACGCCGCCAGGGGAACTCTCCGGACGAAATCAAGCCCTCCCAGTTCGTTGTCTTTTCTCAGAACCACGATCAGGTGGGAAACCGCATGCTGGGCGAACGCTCCAGCTCACTGTTGAGCTTCGAGGCGTTAAAACTTTCCGCGGCCGCCGTAATTCTCTCCCCGTTCCTTCCTCTTCTCTTTATGGGTGAAGAGTACGGAGAAACAGCACCTTTTCTGTATTTCACAAACCACGCGGATCAAGCCCTCGGCGAGGCAGTGCGCAAGGGACGTCGTGCGGCGTTTGCCCACTCTCAACCCCAACAAGAAATCCCCGACCCACAGGCCAAGTCGACTTTCGCGCGCTCTCGACTCGACCACCGCCTTCGCCATCGCGAGCAACATCAGGCTCTTTGGAGCTTCTACCGTGAGCTGATCCGGTTGCGTAAGCACCTCCCAGCGCTCTCTGAGCTGGACGCTTCCTCGACCGAAGTGACGGGCCGCGAGGGAGACAACCTGCTCGCCGTGCACCGCACCTGGCAGGAGGACGAAGTCTTCCTCCTTTTCAACTTCAGCGATCGGGCACATGATGACTTGAAAGTCCTCCCTCCCGGGCACTGGCAGAAATGTCTAGAATCCGCCGAAGTCCAGTGGGGCGGCCCGGGCAGTCGCATTCCTCTCCGCTTCGCCCGGCCCAATAGTCCTCCACTTTCCCTCCCACCCAAGAGTTTCTGCTTGTTGAGCCGCATTTCGGTGGCACCCGGAGATTCGCCTGGTGAAGGCACGAAGTGCGAGTCCGCCCTTGGACCTTCCCGATGAGCGAGAGCCGAATCCCAGTATCGACTTATCGTTTGCAGTTTAACCAGCGGCTGCGGTTCAACGATGCCAAAGCTTTGGTCCCTTACCTCTCACGACTGGGCATCACCGATCTATATGCCTCTCCCCTTTTGCAGGCGAGGCGGGGAAGCGCGCATGGCTACGATGTCGCCGATCCGACCCATTTGAATTCAGAACTTGGAACCGACGAAGAATTCGATGCTCTTGTCCATGAGTTGCAGGCGCACGGCATGGGCCTGCTGCTCGACATTGTTCCGAACCACATGGCTGCCAATAGCGAAAATCCCTGGTGGATGGACCTGCTCGAAGACGGTCCTCGTTCCGCCTTCGCCTCTCACTTCGATGTCGACTGGCATCCACCCAGTCGCTCGCTCGATAACCGGGTGCTGCTGCCCATCCTGGGCAAACCTTATGCCGAAGCGCTCGAGCAGCGGGAACTTCGTCTCACCTATACTCGCGCTGGCTTCTGTGTCCGGTACTTCGACAACACTCTTCCCATAGCAGTGCACTCGTATAACCGCCTGCTCGGCTATCGTCAGGATCGCCTCGAGCGGACGCTCGGCTCGAATTCTCCTCTATGGCTGGAGTTCCAGGGCATCCAGGCGGCAGTCGCACAGATTCCGCCGCCCGGAACGGCGGCGCAAGAAGCTCCCGCCGAAAGACGTCAGCATCGCGAGACCATCCGCGAACGACTCTGGCAGGCGTACACGGCTTCCCCTGAAATCAAGCGCTTCATTGACGGCAACGTTCGCCTCTTTAACGGTAGACGAGGGATTCCCGCGACCTTCCTGTTGTTGGATCAACTGCTTTCTGACCAGGCCTATGTCGTGGCGTTTTGGCGCACAACCAACCAGGAAATCAACTACCGCCGCTTTTTTACCATCAGTGACCTGGTGGGAATCCGCGTCGAGGACCCGATGACCTTTGAGGCAATCCACTCCGTGGCCTTGCGCTTGGCCACCAAAGGCATGGTCACGGGCTTTCGAGTAGATCACGTTGATGGACTGCGGGATCCGCTCGGCTATCTCCGTCGTCTGCAAGACCATGTAAACCCGGAGGCGAGAGGTAGAACGAGGGACTTTTATGTGGTCGTTGAAAAGATCCTCTCCCAAGGTGAATCACTTCCGGCGGACTGGCCGGTGCAAGGAACCACCGGCTATGACTTCCTGAATGCCGTCAACAATCTGTTCGTCGATAAATCAAATCTTCCCGCTCTGCGGCAGGCATACGCTCGCTTCACCGGCAGCCATCTGGAGTACTCCGACCTCGTGTACGAGAAAAAGAAGCAGGTCATGGCCACCATGCTCTCTGTGGAAATGCGTACCCTGGGCCGATACCTGGGTCTTCTGGCAGCACACGACCGCTATGCACGCGAATTCCCGCGCGCGGACCTCGGCCGGGCGCTCGTGGAAACGACTGCCTGCCTGGAACCGTACCGCACTTACGTCCGGGGATTTGAGGTCCGGACTCAGGACCGCTTGGCAATCGAGAAGGCTTTATCCCAGGCCCAGCAGCGAAATACTTCAATCGACCCCGCGTGTTTTCGCTTTCTGAGCGAAGTTTTGCTCCTGCAGCCGAGCCCCCACCTCTTACCGGAACAGCGCGAGTCTCGCCTTTCGTTTGTGATGACCTGGCAGCAATTTACCGGCCCGATCACAGCAAAGGGCGTGGAAGACTCAGCCCTGTACATTTACAACCCGCTGATCTCTGTGAACGAGGTGGGAGGGTCACCCGCAAAGCCGGGCCTCAACCTTTGCGAGTTCGACGAATTTCTGCAACAGCGCCGCCGGAAGTGGCCCTTCGCGATGAACACCTGCATGACCCATGACGCCAAGCGAGGCGAGGACGTCCGTGCCCGAATCGATGTCCTTTCTGAATTGCCTCAGGAATGGGAGCACCATCTGAACAATTGGAGCCGGTGGAATCACTCCAAGGGCTCCGTGGTCAACGGCATTCGCGTTCCAGAGCGCAACGAGGAAATCCTCCTTTACCAGACGCTCCTCGGCTCCTGGCCAGCGAGCGGCCCAGCCTGCCGGTGCTACGTCCGTCGTATTCAGGAGTTCATCGTAAAGGCCGAGCGCGAGGCTATGGTCCATACCCGCTGGACCATCCCGAATCTCGAGCACGAGCGCGCTCTCATGGGCTTTGTGCGTGGGATCTTGGAGGATGTTCCCGAGAATCGATTCCTCCCGAATTTCTGCCAGTTCGCCACGCGGGTCGCCTACCATGGCGCACTCAACAGCCTTTCCCAACTCCTCGTCAAGCTAGCTTCACCGGGAGTTGCTGATTTCTACCAAGGGAGCGAAACTTGGGACCTGCGCCTGGTGGATCCTGACAACCGCGGCGCCGTCGATTTCCTGCAGCGCGAACAAATGCTCGACGCTCTCGGCAGCCGCAACGGTTCCATGACCACACTGATTTCGAGTTGGCAGGACAGCCGCATCAAAATGCTGATCACAACCCGCGGACTGCAATTCAGAAGAAAACACTCTGCTCTTTTCCTGAAGGGTGCTTACATTCCTCTTCGTGCGCTGGGCCCACACAAGAACTCTGTCATCGCTTTCGCTCGCCGCTACCGCGGGGATTGGTGTATTGCGGTCGCTCAACGCTTTACCACGCGGCTGGGGAAATCGATGGATCAGGGGAGCGCCCCTGCCTGGCGCGGGACTGCCATCAGTCTGCCTGAGGATGCCCCGACACATTGGGCCAATGTACTTGACGAGCACCACATCGATGTACCGGTTGGCAACAACCGGGTACTTCCTCTCGAGTCTGTCCTCAAGGGTTTTCCAGTGGCTTTACTGTCGAGCGACTGAGCCGGGACCAAGGCTGGTCAATTCGCAACGCGTCTCGGATCGTTGAAGATTCATTCGGTCGACAAAAAAAGGCAGCCGGGGGTACTTCCCAAAACGCCCTCCCGGCTTGTCCTCCGGCCTCAAACTTCGCGTTACTTATTTTCAGCCGGCGCAACGTCAATCACATGGAGTGTGTTGGTCTTTGGGTCGATTGTCGCCATCAACTTCACGCTCTTGCCTTCGTATTGGGCAACTTTGCTCTGTTCATCGAGTTGGTAGGCCGTCTGCGACGAAGCCTCCTGGAACACTAATTGGCTGCCCGATCTTGCGATCTTCCCCTGGAAAGTCTGGGCAGACTGGTTGCTGTTTGCATCTGTCTGCTGTTGGGAATTGCGCTGATCGCTCGGCTGCTGACTGCTGGGCTGCTGATCACTGGGCCGCTGATGTCCCTGTTGAGCTGCGAGTTGAAGTCCCAGCCCGCTCAAGCCAATTGCCAAAACCAAAGTCAGAACTCTTCGCATGTATTCCTCCTTCTTGATTCGCTACACAAGTCCCATGCGTCCTTGGGATAAGGGATATTCGACGTCGGCGCTTCCCCTGCCCCTGCAACCTGCTTGCCACACTACGCCGACCTTGCAGTCTTTGGAGTTTTTTCGAACCGCTGCGAGGAAAGAGTGAAAGGCTCGGCAGAATGTTCTTTCCCATCTGTAATTCTGCTCTGCAAGATTCGCCGTAGCGCTTCGTTGGAGGCTCCTGGCGTACACGAGAAACCGTATAGACGTTCGGAGCAGAAACGCTGAAAATTAATTGCTAGCGCCGCGTCGGAAAGGGTACGACCATGTACAGGGTCATAAGCACCACACTGGCGCTTCTCATGGGGACCTCCGCTGGCATGGCGCAAATGGCAGTCTCCGCGCCCGAAAAAAGCGCCCCAACCCCGCATGCCGACCGGCGACACTCAACGTTGCTCGCGCGATCAGACATGCAGCAACCGAAACCCATCCCCATAGTCAATCCTCTCCGTTATACGGAGATACCAGTTGCACAATCGGCACCAGAACGGAACTCCAGGGCTGGAGAAAGCGGCGAGCCCCATGTCATAGTGAGTGCTCCCCAGCCTGGCAGCCTGTCGATGCCTTCCGGGCCTTCCGGCCCCCTCCACTCAAAGTAGGCACGTTTACACGCGCTCGAACCGTGGTCCTATGGCTTAGGCTTATCCTTGGGCTTCGTATCTTCCGGGTCAGCCTCGATGATAACTTCCACTTCAGCCCCCTTTTTCAGGGACACCTCTGTTCCGCTGTCCGTCACTAACGTGTTCTCAATGCGGATTTCCTTGTAAAGATCATCGGCACCTTCCACCGAGATCTCTGCTTTCTCCGGCTCGTGTGGCCAGGGCGATTTGATGATCTGTCGTACGGTGCCGGGACGAGTTGCACTTGGTTTTTCTGGCATGTGTCCTCGAGAAACGTTGGCCTTTGATTGAGCATCGATGACTAGCAATCGATGTTCGTTCCGTGATGTCAAACAAACCGAACCTCAGATTGTCAAACCTAGTGCCCTCTCCCAATTGCTTCAATACTGGAATCGCCGGAGCGAAATCATCCACCTCCGCCCAGCCGCGCACCCTTACACCGGCCTTATAGAGCCTCCCTTTTGCCGGGGTTTCTTGGGGAGATCGCTCTTGGGGGGCTCCAAGTTCTGCGGCAATACCAGAAAGACCCGATTGCCGACGAGTAGAGCATGAATTAAAAGGGCCTATCTATTCGGGCTCGTAGCAAAGATTTCCCAGCCAGGCAACAGCACTCACTCGACCAGCATTGTCGGAGGACTATGAATTCACCCTGGGTGCACCCAACCATGCCAGCCTTGAGCGGCTGGAAGCTTCTCTTCGAAGCTGCGCTCCTTGAGTTTGATCCCGAACTGTTACCTCATCGCTTATGGCAGGCCAAGGATGCAATGATGGACCGCCTGGAAGAATCATTCGATACTGTGTCCCTTTCAGAACGGCGTCAGCTGATCGCCGCCTTCAACACCATCTCTGAATTAGAAGCGACGTACCCGCGAGACACACTGGACTCCCCTAAATTCGTCTCTCGCTTTGGGGCAGCAGCCTAGGCCTTCGCACCCGTTTGCTTCCGCAGAATGTTCGGGCGATACGAGCAGGAACTCGCTAACAGCAACATCCTGTCATCATCCACTGGCAAACTGATCCACCCGAATGATGAAGTTGCGCACTGCGTAGAGGACCACCTCGCTTACTGAATGCAGATGAAGCTTGCGCATGAAGTTGCTGCGGTGGGTCTCGGCTGTTTTGACGCTGCACCCCAGAATGGATGCCACTTCTTTCGTTGTTTTCCCTTCAGCAATGAGCTGAAGCACTTCTCTCTCCCGGTTTGTCAGCGTAGGAAGGTTTGCTGTATCAGAGGAAGTGAAATAGCTGTCCAGGATGCTTTGCACCCGTGAAGTAAAGAACGTTCGATGTCGTTCGAGGGCCTCGACTCCAGCGATCAGGTCCCGCGAAGCATCCGACTTCAGCACGAACCCTCTCGCACCAGCACCCAATACCTCGCGAATGAGCTGCTCCGAGTCGCTCATCGTAAGAATGAGGACCTTCTGGTCCTCGTTTTCCTTGAGTATCTGCCGAGTTGCATCCAGGCCGTTCAGTACCGGCATGGCAAGGTCGAGGATCACGATGTCAGGTTTGAGCTCTCTGGTCATCTGGACCGCTTGCCTGCCATCCAGAGCCTCGCCACAAACCTCCCACCCGGGGTGCGCCTTCAAAACCGAACTGATTCCCTCGCGAACCAGGGGATGATCGTCCGCAAGCAGAATTCGCAGTGACATTCGCTTATCCCTATTCCACGATCGAGCTTACGCCACTTCTACCGCCAAGGCTTTGCCAGAGGCGGAAAAAACATCTTCAGAGTGTAGGTAGGGCAAGAAGGTGTGTCGATACGGAGGACGCTGTAGTTTTCGCGGAGACAAATGCGGCCTGCAACCAACTCGAAACAAATGACCTACCGCAGCCAGCAAGGCTGGCACCCGCGTTCGTCCCGAGAGTCAAAATCGAAAACCGCGGGTGCCCGCTTAAGCCCGGCTCTGGTTTGAGTGGGCATTTGCTTCATCCTTGCTGCTCCGGCTTGCTGCTCTGGCCGAGCTGTTCGCGAACCCGCGATATTGAGACCTTACATCGAGTGCCGGTGAACAGCGCCGCCATCCGACGAGGGAGCTGCGGTTCCATTCGACGAGGGAACAGCCGTTCCATCCGACCACGTACCCACGGCAACAATGAACGTGGTGATGTCCGCTATCGGATCCTGTTGCAAAAGTCCAACCGGGGATAGAGCCGAATTCGAGCCCCAAGAGTCAGCGTCGGTGGTGGGGACAAAGAACATCACATGGGAGAGATTATGGGGCACACGGTCGGTCAGATAGGCCTGCTTGGACATCATGTAGGCCATCCCGCCCGGCTCCAGCGACGGGATCTCTTTCTTGGCTTTCGCGGCTTTTAGTCTTTCGACGATCTGCTCCTTAGAGAGGCCCGCCAAGACCATCTCCGTCCGCATCTTGATCAGAGGCAGGACGCTGCGCGCGGCGGGCGGATTGTAGCAGTCAGGACTGCGGTTCTTGGGGTTCCAAAATTCCGGGTTTTCGAAAGGGGCCATCCACGCTCGTTCCACAACACATACAAAACCGTTCTTGCCCTCAACTGCGGTTTCGTATCCGTATCGCCCCAGGACCCAAACAGTCGAGTCGCGACCGATGTCTTCGGGAACGGCGGTCCGAGCCAGGGCGATCTCGGCGTTCCGATCGGCAATCATGTATTGGTCCACCGGGGCCATGCCGGGGTATGGGTTTTTCTTGTCTTTGTTGTCCTCAGCACCCGCTTGTAACAGCGCGCCGAAGGCAAAGATCAACAGCATCAAAACAGCAGCAGCGCCTGATTTACTTTCGCTCATCGTAATCGACCTCCTCCGCCCGGTACATTTGCTAAGAAAAAGTGTCGCCCCGCAAACTGGCACCGCGTCGAGCTTCCGGAAAAACGTCATGGGTTGATCTTCTGCTGCGACAGGGATACTTCCGCGAGCACTGAGCTGGCCCCGTCTGCGTTCCCTTCGACCCCAGGCGAGACGGCTTTCCACGTGGCAACACCCGACTCCGTACGCTCCTGCGCCACCTCACCCAATGTTACAAGGATCTCTAACACTGACCGGAGATACCTATCTGGCTGCTTAACATACTTAAACGTGCCTGGATACTCGTTGTCAATAAGGTTCAACAGTTCGCCAACCTGCAGCGCGCGTTGCCGCGAGCCCAATAAACGTCGACAAAGACAACCCAGGACGCGGCGGGAGACATGGCGATGCGGCCACAGCAAATATCTAAGTTCGTCATCGATTACACCGGGACCGAATACTTCAGCAAGACCTTCAATAGTCCGCCTCACCATCATGGTCTTTTTTAAGATCGCGGTGTAGCGGTCGCTGAGCTGCCTCAATTCAGCCCGTAACGAGTCAATAACGAGGTTAAGATTTTCTACCATTTGGCGTCTTGACCGTGGCTTGCCATTCTTATCACAGTTTGGTCAAGGGTTTGCGCGATTGTGTCGACAATACAATGATTCGCGCCGATTGCACAAAAGCACCGCATGGATGTTGCCATTTTCGATCGACGATGACTTTAACTGATTTTGTCACACTTGGCAGGCCGCCTGGATTTACAAAGAATGACTTTATGCTCATACTGATCACACGCGATCAGGAGCCCGCACTCGCACATATCGCGCTGCGCGACATTCGTTGAGCATCTTCCTACTAATACCCGCCTTCCAACGTTCGCCTCCGGACGCCGCATTGGACTTCCACGTGCCCCAGTCGAGTTATTTGCTCTAACGAGTCGGTTCTCCTTTCATCCCTTGTCACGCACAGTCCTGGTATCATGCCACCTTACCTCACCAGACCTATACCCTCGCCAGATACTCTCTGTCGTGTCCGAGTGACACCTACTCAGACTCACACGCAGGCTTTCCGATCCACACCAGTGCAAGAGACTTAAGATTCGCCTTATAGGTACGGCTTACGGTATATTCCTTTCCGTTGCTAACCACAAGTACATATTCTCCGGTTAGCAACGGCTTAATTTCTATGACCTCAGCGGAATTAACCAATACGGATCGGTGAATTCTTATAAAGCCATAGGGAGTCAGTTTTTCTTCCACAATTGCGAGCGACTCTCGTAGCATATAAGAGCAGGATCTGTGGCGGAGTGTGACATAGTTACCAGCAGCCTCGATGGCGAGGACGTCGGCCGCTTCGGTAAAGCGAATCCGGCCTTTCACCTTAATCGCGATCCTGATCGTCAGGCGGCGCGACGGCCTATCGAATTCAGATTCGGGTTGCTTCGACTCTGTCTTAAGCTTGGCCGCCGCCTGTGGAAGTCCCGCATCCTGTTCTGCGCCACGAAAGGGAGCGTGGATGGCACCATAGCGTACAGAGCAATCCGCCTCGCGGTTCATGGCTGTACTCCAGGGCGCTGGCGCTCCTCTGTGTGGGTGCGGCGATCCCATCTGATCTCTTGCCGACCAATGTGCTGGAAAAAGCGCGGTCGCTGCGGGACTCGGCTACGCTGCAAGCCCAGGAAGGCGTTTGGTGATTTCCGTGCTTGTTTTGTCGGGTCGCATGTCAGAATCAAAGTTGCACAGAAATGCTGCGCTCCGCAGTCCACCAAGGAATCCCCGGCGCTTTCTGGACACGTCGAGACTGCATGTCCGACTGGACTCATTTTCAGGGTCTTGATCATCGTTCCCTAGGGTTTGGTGAATCCGGACATACAAACTAGTTGGTATTTCAATTGCCGCAACACCACCCACCTTGCGATCGATGCGATCAGCCGCGCCTTCCGTTGCCCGGCATGCGCAGCGACTTGAGCCACGCCACAATGTTTCTGATTCCCACACTCCATACCTTCGCATCTTGCGCATTCTTTGCCAACACTTGGTAGCCTTCGACCATCGCGATGAGAAAGCTCGCAGTCTCTTCTGGAACCAAGTCGCGGCGGATTGTTCCCTGAGATTGCCCCCTCCGCAGCGCCGTGGCAACTCCTTCTTGCCAGGCATGGAAGATCTTCTCCAATCGCTTGCGAAATTGTTCGTCGAGCTGAGACATCTCTTGCGTCAAGTTGACCAGAGGACAACCGCCTTTTACGTCTCGGGGCCGAACTGGTATCGCCTGCACAATGCCGATCAACGCATCGACAGGGTCCTTGTCCTCGCTCCGTCGCAGAGGAAGCAACCACCTCTCACGAGTGAGTTTTGCGACGATCTCCTCGACAATGGCATATCCTAGCGCTTCCTTACTTTCGAAATGGTAGTAAAGCGCTCCCTTGGTGACTCCGGTGGCAGCCAAAATGCTATCGAGGCCGGCTCCCTGGAAGCCCGAGCGGTACACCTCCCGATACGCCGCTTGCAGCAGGCGTTGCCGCGTGCGCAGTGGATCGCGCATCCTTCGCTTCCCGCCATGCGGTTTTAACATACCAACCAGTATGTATGTTCGCCATCCCAGTGTCAAGAGAGAAAGAGCTTTTCGACCTTCTCGAGCTGCTCCCAAAACCCTTCGCCACCCGTAGCGCGCACCGCGATGGATCGTGGTTGGCACGGCGGTCTTCCTTGCATCGGATCGCGCTGGCTGGTGCCGGAAAAACGAACTCGCACTCAACAAAACACGCACGCACAACAGACGGTGTCTTGGTGTTTTGCGCTCGTCAGCTTCTTCGGGCACGCCCCCGCCGAGTCCCTTATCCCGTTTGATCTGCATCGCGAGCCAGCTGGGTGCGGCAATCGAGTCGGTCCGAGGAAGTACGGTCACACCGCGGAGATCAAACCGATGTTCGGGTCGCTCTGGCCGTTGTCGTTGGGAAACGCCCCTTCAGCCGCTCTGTTGGAGCTCGCCCTTATCGTTTTCACCAGAGCCGCTGATTCAAAAGTAGAGGGGGAGGACAAGAGCCTCCCCCGACAGTAGCGACTACCTAGAATTCATAGCGCACACTAAACCGGGCATTGAATGGCCGCAGATAGCCCGGATTGGTGTTGCCAGTGACAGCGGACGGCCCGATGCCCGTGGGCTTCAGGAAGTCCGCGTCTGGCACCCCGATCGTGCGCTGCGCCGTCTGGGTAACGCGGAGCAGGGTGCGGTTGTTGGTGATGTTGAACAGGTCGACGCCAATCTTCAGCCGGCCATTCTCGGTGACCTTGAATGGATAGTCGAGATGGGCATCCACCGAGCCAAAGTCTTTCTCGCGGCCGAGGGCGCCACGAGCCGAGGGGCAATTGGTGGTGTTATCTGCGCAGAACGGAATTTCGCCAGAGTTGGCGTAAACCGGGTGCGCAAACAGATTGTTGATAGGGACACCCGTTTGGAAGTGCACCGAGGTACCCATCGTCAGACCCTTGGCGCGATTCCCGTTAAGTGTGTAGCTAACGTATCCGTTCACCAGGTGACGAACGTCGGTGTTCAACACGCCGGGCACGAATTGCTGTCCAAGGAGGTTGAAGTCACCGCGTGTGAAATCGAACAGCGAGCTGACGTTGGGATCGTTCTGCGCATTGTCGTTCCGGAAGGAGCCTTCGTAGTTCCCGGTCAGCTTGGCGATCCGGTAGTTGGCGCGCATCTGCCAGCCCTTCGACATCGCCTTGTTGACTTCGAACTCGACCGCCCTGTAAATGCGGGTGGGATCAACGAAACCGTCCGGGATGCCGTCCGCGCCCGGAATGCCAACGAGCTGTTGGCGGTTCCCACTCGCATCGGGAGGGCCATAGGCATTCGGGACGCAAAATGCGTTATCGCCGTTGGGCAGCGCGGCAATGTTGCCGTTGCTGTCGGTTGCCTGAGCATCGAGGATGCTCGCATTGTTCCCCGAGGGATTGCAACCGGCGGGATGCGGCAGAGTGGGATTGCCCTTGGCGTCAAACACCTGGACGTAATCGATCTGCGGCACATTGACAAACAAATCCTGCTTCTTGTTCACGTTGCTGATGAAGTAGATTTGGTTCAAGCCGGCCTGGGCTGCTTCCGGGGAGAGTGCAGCATTGTCTTCGACGATGCGCTTCATGCGCCGGTCCACATAACGACTGCTAAAGACCACTCCGGAGTTGCTGAACTCATGCTCGAAGCCGACCACGTACTCGTCCAGATACTCGCTCCTCGTTCCGGGGCCAAACGCTTCACCAGCGTTCAGCGAAGCACCTGTATTGAAGCTCCGGATGAATCCGCCGGCGGCCCGAGGTGTGGTTGTTCCCACCAGGGTACTGGCGGAAAGCGGCAGCGTGCCGTCAGGGTTGATCAGGGCATGCCCTGCCCCGTCGGTCGGTGGTACCCAGTTGGTATCCGAGAAATCGAACTCAGAGCTGAGGTTCCGAATCGCTATGTCAAGCGGCAGGGTTTCGGTATAGCGCCCGAAATTGGCATAGACTTTGCTCTTGCGGTTACCCCAGGGATCTACGCTTACACCCACGCGCGGTGACCAGTTGTCGGTGAGGGTGTATTTGGAGTTCATACCCTCGACGTGTTGCTGTTCCCAACGCAAGCCAGCGCTCAACGATACGTACCTGCTCGGCGACCAGTTATCCTGCAGGAACACCGTGTGACCAAGTGAAGTGGTCTTGAAGACCGGGGTGCCAAATTCTCCGCGCACCTGGCGCAGATTCACGCCAATGCCGCCATCTGGGCAGGTGTCGTTCACCTGGTGACCGCTAACCGGATCGATCAACGGCGGCGCTGACTGACCAGGGACGTAAATTTCTGCCGCGAACTGGCCTGGAGCGTTCGTCAGCGGGTTCGTAATGCATGAACTTCCGCCCCTCGGTCGCAACTGGAATTGTGCGTTGGTCCCACGTGCCACAAGTAGTGCCTGCAAAGCTGGGTCTCCGGTAACCTCCGCCGCGAGAGCCTGGTCGACAGGGACGTAGCCTCCACTGCGCGCCTTGGTTCCATCATAGTGACCTCGGTCATAGCGGTAGCCGAACGTCAGGTTGTGCTCACCCCAGGCTGTGAACGTCTTGGTGGTGTCGAAGTTGGCACCATAATTGTCACCGGTGGTGTTCTCGTAGTAACCGAGACCTTGCCGGACGAACTGTCCACGTAACACGTTGGTCGTTGCCGTGCAATCCGGATTGAACAACGGGGCGCCGCAGGGCGTGCGTTGCGTGTAGTCGGTCACTCCAAATGTGCTTGGAGCCATCGCTGTGTCGTTGAGGTTGTTGTGCCCCCACGACCAGGAGGCATTCAAAAGCCAGGTTGGGCTGAACGTGCCGTTGTAACGGATCGCTACGTTGCGGGTGCCGTATTGCAGCTTGTCGAAGGTTGACGGCGAGGCTGTATTGTAAGTGGCGTTGTTCTCAGTGAATTGACCGTAGGAGGGATCGCCGAACACCGAGCCTTCGAATTGATGGCGATCATTGAGGCGGAAGGTCAGTTTGCCTGCGTAAGAATACACTTTCACAGGCGCCGTGAAGTTCCCGAGAGACGTCTGGGTCCCTCCTGGAACGGAGCCAGCCGTACCCAGGTCGGAGGGATTCCGAAACTGAGCGAAACGATCGTAGTCGGTATTCCACTGTGGATTGAACGATCCGAAGAAGAAAAGGTGATTCCTGAAACGAGGCAGGTAGCCACCAACTTCAGCATCGATGTCGTACTGACCCTGGTGGAGGATGTTGCCGATGAGGTTGAAGCGCTCCTGTGTGCCACCCCGCGCATAATCGTCGGGAAGCAAGCGCTGCCTTTCAAGGGACTGGGGTGCGAAGAAGCCCGCCACTTGGCCGTGAAATTGGTTGCCGCCCGACTTGGTGACGAACTGCACGATGCCACCAGTCGATTTCCCATACTGCGCTTCGAAACCGCTCGTCTTAACCTGCACCTCCTTCACGAACGAAAGATTGATGCCGGTCGACAACGAACCCATGTTGCGCGAATAGACGCCGATGCCACCAAAGCCGCCATCGGTAATGTTCACGCCGTCCGCAACGTAGCTGTTTTCGAGTCCCGTTCCGCCCGCGATCGACGGATTCGCGGTACCAGTGCCTAAACCCGAAGCAACGCCTGGCGCTGCATAAAAGAGACCAGTCACACTACGCGCAACTGGAACCGCCTCATAGAAGGTATCGGTCAGGTTGGAAGCGCCCGCCGTTGAAGTTGTATCCACCGCGATAGAGGAAGCACTCACTTCGACAGTTGTTGCCGACGTACCAAGTTCCATCTTGATCGTCAGGATGGAGGTCCGGCCGATTTGTACTTCCACGGAATTGGCTTCACTTGTTTTGAAGCCCTCTCTGGAAATCTTAGCGGAGTAGACGCCTGGAATCAGCACTTGGAAGAGGAAACGGCCTTCTGCATCGGTCGTGGCAGTCCGGGTACCGGTGGGACCGACCAGTTCAACCTTTGCCCCCTGTATCACGGCGCCGGACGGATCACTGACTGCGCCAGCAATGCTTCCTTTAACTGAAGCTTCAGCGCCTTGACCGAAGCTTAAGGAGTTGAGGCTAAAGACCAGCGCTACAAGCGTCAACACTTGAAGAAGCTTCTTTGCCATAGAATCACATCCTCCTGGCCATTCACCTGCACCCATCGCAACTCGATGCAGGAATAGCAACGCGAGTGGCTGATTGCATTCACTCTGCCGCGAGCAGTTTCTGATCAAGTCATTTAGTGAAAATGTGATGAAACGACGCGATATGGATTTGTACTTCCCGTTCTGTAGGTTGAGGAACTCGCAGGCTATCGGCCTTGAAGGGCGCGCCGCAGTCTTGGAGGGCGCAAATCTACTAGGAATGGAATCTGCAGGACACCGATGTTATGAAAATGGGGATTGTGTAACTGCGAGGATCGTTGTCGAGATCGCCGATCACCACATTCGGCTCTTGACTCTGAGCGGAATTTACTCATACATACTAGCCAGTATGTTAGTTCGCAAACGCACATAAGAAAGAGGAGGTCGGGCGATCCAGAGCACACGATGAAACTGCTGCTGGATACGGCATCCCGGGAAGTTTACAAATCAACGGCCCTTTTACCTGATCTTATGGGGAGAGATGAACTCACAGTTATTCGCGGCGGTTGCGGTTGAGAAAGTGCATCTTGTGTTTTCAGGCCTACATTTGAGGAATGTTATGTCAGCTCCAGATGTCATAAACCCGAGTCACCTCCCGCTTGGCACCCCCGGACAAAACTACCCACCGAATAAGGTGCGGGAACTTTTGGCCTTGTTGCGACATTAAAGAAGCATGCACGAGGTGAAAAACGCAGCAGAAGGATTGCACGGTTTGAGCGGGCGCACCGACCATGATTAGCGACGAAGCCTTGATGCTGGAATTCCAGTGCGGATCACGCTCAGCATTCGAGGAGCTGTTTGCCCGCTATCACAAGCCACTGTACGGCTTCTTCGGGCGCCGGCTGAACAACCCCGAGCGGGCAGAGGATCTCGCCCAGGAAACTTTCCTCGCGGTCATCCGCGCAGCCTCCCGTTATGAGCCACGAGCCCTGGTTCGAACATACCTATATGGCATTGCTCTGAAGCTGCTGGCTGCGGAACGGCGCAAGTTCTTGACGACTAGCGCCTCAGGGCAGTCCGTTCTGCAGCCTACGACGAACAGAACTTCCGATTGCGTGCTTTGGGTGCGGCAAGCCATGGAAAAGCTGGACGCGCCGGACCGCGAAATCTTGATGCTGCGGGAATACGAACAGCTGAGTTACTTCGACATAGCGGAGCTGTTGCGAATTCCCGTAAATACCGTCCGTTCCAGACTTTTTCGAGCACGTCTCGCATTGAAGAGCTACCTAGAATCGGAGGCAAAAACCAATCCCGCGCTGAGAGCGAGTACCGGGCAGCAGCACCCGGGAAGACGAGGCATGCAATGAGTACGAGCAGACATCCGATCGAACAGGAAGAGCTCATGGCCTATCTCGACGGCGAACTGCCCCCGGACCAAGCCGCCGAGGCCTTGTCGCACCTCGAACTGTGCCCGGAGTGCCAGGGCCTTGCTGCCGATTTCCGGGGCGTTTCCCAAGCACTAGTGGCATGGGAAGTTGAGTCACCAGAAGTAGACATCCCCTCGGAGATCAACGCGGCACTTGAGGAGCGCCTGCAGAAGCGAAAAGCGGGAACGGTCAGCTCGCTGGGATTGAAAAACAGAGTGATGACGAGCCGCTGGGTCTGGGCCGGAGCCTTGGCTATCGTCTGCGTGGCTGTGGGACTGAAGTTGACGCTTACCAGCCGTAATTGGCATGAGGGTCGCCCGACAGCGTATCCCAGCATGGCTTCGATCGAGCAATACCTCATGTCGGACCGCGATGCCGAGATCGCCTTGGCGCGAAGCGCTGCCCCAGAAGCTATATCCGCCGACGCAAAGATCCTGGTCCTCGGGTGGCGGGGCTATGAGATGGCTATCGAAGGAAGGAACGGTTTTGTTTGTATGGTGGAACGATCGTGGATGTCCCCATTCAACTCCGCGGAGTTCTGGAACCCCAGGACGCGTGCGCCGATGTGTTTCAATCCCGCAGCCGCGCGATCCATTCTGCCTCTCACGTTCAAGCGGACGGAAATGGTATTAGCCGGCATGTCGAAAGCTCAAATGATCGACAGCATCAAGGCCGGATTCGACCATAAAGAGCTACCGGCGCCGGAGCCGGGCGCGATGTGTTACATGATGTCGCGGGCAGGCTACCTTAATGACGCCCTTGGGCACCATGTACCTCATCTGATGTTCTATTTTCCACTGACAGACAACTCCTCCTGGGGTGCGGATCTGCCCGACTCGCCGGTCACCCTGAATCCGCAGTTTCGGGACGGCCCGGAGCCCATCACCGAGTTCGTGATTCCGGTGGGCAAATGGTCGGATGGAACGGCTGCCCCGGTTATGTAGGAACCTCTCAATGGGAAAGAGCGCGACAGCGGTTTTACTCCAGCCAGCAACGAGTGGAAATCAGGAAACCATATCGAAGAGGAAAATCGATGAGCCGAAAGAGGGTCAGAACAATCACCTTAGGAACCTTCGCTTTGGTTGCGGTACTCTGCGCGGCGCGGCCAGGACGCGCACAAGACGCCAGAACTCCGTATCCCCGCATGGCTCCGCTGGATCAGTACCTGGTGGCGGATCGCAACGATGAGATTGCTCTGGCTCGAGGCGCGGCCCCGCCATCCATTTCCAAGGTCGCCACAGTCATGCTGCTCGGAAGGCATGGCTTGGCCCAACCGCAGAAGTGGGTCGCCACTTGGGCATCCAGCCCGGCGCCGGCAGACCCTGATCCGGATCGGCCAATCCTCAACCTTCAGAATCAAACCGTGCGCGAGCGGGTTCGCATATCCGTCGGGGGCTCTCAGTTTCGCATTCGTCTGACAAACGAATACGGCTCCTTACCTCTTCTTGTCGGTTCGGTCACAGCAGCTGTGCCGACGGATCCAGCGGGAGTCCAGTCAGGTTCCATCCAAACTGTCACTTTTGGCGGAAAGAACTCGATCACAATTCCGGCGGGCGCGCCCGCGATCAGTGATCCAGTTTCCTTGTCTGTAGCTTATGGGGCAGAAATAAGCATCAGTCTGTACCTTCCTGAGCGTGTCACAACTCCGACTGGGCATGAGTTTGCACTCAAGCGGGCCATCGTTTCGCCACCCGGCGACCATACCCACGACGAAAAGATTCAGGGTGGCACGGAAGATTCAAGGTCCGTGTTCGTCAGTGCAGTACTCGTTCCTGCGCAGCCATCGCAGCGCTTGGTGGTGGCGTTCGGCGACTCCATTACCGAGGGCTATAGGTCCACTATCGATGCGAACCGGAGCTATCCAGCCGATCTGGTCAGCCGACTGGCAAAGATGCCGGACAACTCAAAGCTCGCGGTGGTCAACGAAGGGATAGGCGGCAACCGGTTGTTAGGAGACTGGGTCATACCGTGGATGGGATCGAGTGCGCTGGCGCGGTTCGACCGGGACGCATTGGCATTGCCGGGCGTCACTCATATCGTGCTGCTACAAGGCGCTAATGATCTTGGATTTCCTGGCGTTAAGATGGGGCAACTTTTGTTCGCCGACCCGGCCCACATCCCTACCGCTGACGACCTTATCGGCGCTTATCGGCAATTGATCGCGCGTGCCCATGCCCGCGGAATCAAGGTGATCGGTGCCACCATGCTACCCCTTGAAGGCTTCGATGTCCCGGGTTTTTGGTCGGACGCGAAGGACGCCGTCCGGCAAGAGGTTAATAAGTGGATCAGACACAGCGGCGAATTTGACGGGGTAATCGATTTTGACGCAGTTTTGCGCGATCCTGACCACCCCAGCAAAGTTTTGGACCGCTTCGCTTCAAAAGATCATGGCCATCCGAACGATGCTGGCTATCAAGCAATGGCCGACGCGATCAATCTCGCTCTTTTCGATACAAACTAGTTGGTTATGTTCCTAGAACGCAGGAATTGATGAAGATGGCATATCAAAATCCGTATTTATCAGGAGGACGTTAATGAATCAAAAAACAATCCAAGCCTTCGCATTGGCGACCATCACGTTGGTCGCCGTACTGTGCGCGGTGCGGCCAGGACGCGCACAAGACGCCAAAAATCCGTTTCCCACCAGCATGGTGCCGGTCGATCAGTACCTGATGGAACGCAATGCCGAGATCGACTTGGCACGAAGCGCGGCTCCGCCATCCATTGCCAAGGACGCCACAGTCATGGTCCTCGGAAAAGATGGCTATGAAACTGCCATCGAAGGCTCGAACGGCTTTGTCTGCAACGTAGACCGCCCGTGGATGGACCAATTCGAAAACAGTCCAGAGTTTTGGAACCCTAAGAGGCATGGTCCGGTTTGCTACAACTCGCAGGCTGCGAGGACGTTGCTGCCGATCCTTTTGATTAGGACAAGATTGGCATTGGCTGGAAAATCGAAAGCTGAAATGAAAGAGGGTATGAAGGCCGCGATTGAGAAAGGGGAACTGCCGCCCCTCGAGCCTAGCGCGATGGCCTATATGCTGTCGAAGCAGGGATTCCTTAACAGCAAATGCGGGAACTGCGTTCCCCATCTCATGTTCTATGTTCCCGTGAAAGACGCTCACACCTGGGGTGCAGGCGCGCTGAGCGCTGACCTCCCGGTTCTGCTGGCTCCGCACTTTAATGGTGCTCCGGAGCCAGTGACCGAGTTCATCGTTCCGGTGCCCGAGTGGTCGGACGGAACGCCGGCGAACATGGATGGTCACTGACGATCTCAACATGAATTCAGGTCGCGAACATCCGAACAAGTATCCGAAGAAGGCCGGCGAAAGCGTTCGGGCCCCGGTCTGCTCCGGTCAGCCAGGACGTTCTGCCTGGTGGAACAGGGCTGAATGGTGAATGGAAGCGATACGAGTGCTGCTCGTGGATGATGATGAGCGCTTGGACACGGCTTTGGCGAATGCCCCGTCAGCTCCGAATATCATAAACCCATCCCCCACCCGGGATGTCGCGACAGGCCCCCTTCCTCCAGTGTGCGATCAGAATCTGCAACTGGTTGTGGAGCAGGTCGGAGATCAGTTGCGACAACTTACGCTGCAGCGCCAAGGGATCGATCTTAGAATCGCCATCTTGAAGCGCACGATTAAGGGTCTTGCACTCTTATATGGCGACGGGTTGCTCCGTACGTCAAAGGAAGGGGCAGCCGCCGAGCCTAGATTAGGAATTACGCATGCATGTCGTCTTGTCCTGGACCGGGCTGACACCCCTCTTACCGCCCGTGAAGTCTACGCGGCCCTTCAGCAAGAGTTCCCTGTTGTCTTCCGCACACCAGGAAATCATCGTGCTTCACTTTTCACTATCCTCAACAGATTGACGAAATATGGAGAAATTGACACGTTTCTTCAGAACGGAAGCAGATTCTGGCAAAGACGCCCGCAGTCTGACACCCGATAGGTTGGACTGCCTGGCACCTGAGATCGCTAGTCGCAACATCGACAACCGGGGGCGTTCGGCGATGTCGGCCAGCACCTCGTTGCTGGGGGGCGAAGTGTTTGCAAACGATGTGACTCACGGAAAGAATAACCATTTGAGCGATGTGGCCCGAATTGCAATCAAAGCAAAATGCAGAGTTCTTTTTGTGGATCCCGCCGATGTGATCGTAGCCAAGGCGCATGGAAACTATGTAGCCCTTGTGCACAAATCCGGATCTCATCTTGTAAGGGAAACGATGGCCACCGCTGAACAGAAGTTGGTCCCCATGGGATTCGTGAGAATCCATCGCTCGATTCTGGTGAATGCAACGTTGGTGAAAGACCTTCGACGTGATAACAAAGGGACGTATATTCTGCGCACAACTGATGGTAGCGAGCACCCGGTGGGCCGCAACTACAGGGAGAATCTGAAAGTGATCGCGAAGTCGTGGTTGGGAGTCGACCTCATCTGAAAACCGGGCACCTAACTGGAGATTGATCGGCTGTGGCCAACGAAATGAGCGACTTGGAAAACCTCAAGCCTTCGGGGATCATCCATATACATGCTGATCCTACTCAATCGCACAGTAGGCGATGGAATTAGAGCACGTGCTCCGAAATCCCTGCGACGTATCATGAGCCCCAAGCCTCGATCTAGTGTCGTCTTCATGCTCAGGTTCCTCGCATTGACTCTGCTGGTGCCGGTGGCCACAGTCGCGGCCTGGAGCCAGACGGAGCCGCCTTCTCCAGTTCCTCAATCTTCGCCGGCCGAAGGCAAGGCGAACGCCGCTTCCGACACTCCCAGCCTCACCATCAAGGCGCGTTCGAATCTTGTTCAGGTGCGCGTGGTAGTTCGGGACGCTGACGACAAGCCCGTGACGGGCCTGAAAGCGGAGGATTTCCAGATCTTCGACGAGAATCAA
>Ga0306922_10000693_pt1 | contig 28868 bp, 25 predicted proteins | sample sta12Cox44000082_FD_203758 | JGI IMG/M metagenome (GOLD analysis project Ga0306922, IMG submission 203758) | Lab enrichment of tropical soil microbial communities from Luquillo Experimental Forest, Puerto Rico - statoxic.12C.oxic.44.000.082 (v2)... | ecosystem: Environmental > Terrestrial >... | reverse complement strand
TATTTAGCACTGAAAGTGCTGGGGTCTTCTTGGTCCAGAATTCCTGGGGGCGTCGCCCCAGGCTGACCTGCGGGAAGAGTGGTCTCGTTATGCCGAGATTCAATCGGCCTAAGTATTGATCAACACTACCAAAAGAATTCCACGAATCCTAAAAGTTGTTGCGTGGCGACCTTGCTAACCTATTATCTGTAGGCAAGCCCAGCACCTTGCTAGCAAAGTGCTGGGAAATTTTTTGCCTGCTCGCAGTGCTTTGTCCGGCGATGCAGGCAGGGCCGATTTCTAATTTCCATGGCGAACACAATTTTAATTGGGATGCAGTGGGGCGACGAGGGCAAAGGCAAGATCATCGACGTCCTTACTGCCCGCGCTGATATCGTTGTCCGCAGCCAGGGCGGCAACAATGCCGGGCACACCGTCATCTATCGTGGCGTCAAATATATTCTTCACCTGATTCCGTCCGGAATCTTGCGGCGCAGCAAAATGTGCGTGATTGGAAACGGCGTTGTTATCGATCCGCTGGCGGTGGTCGCAGAAATTGAGAGTCTGCGCAAATTAGGAATCAAAATCGACAAGAACCTGCTCATCAGCGATTGCGCTCACCTGGTCCTGCCTTACCACCGCATAGTCGATGAGCAACGCGAACTGCGTCGAGGCCGCATTGGAACGACCAAGCGCGGGATCGGCCCGGCTTATGGCGATAAAGCAGCGCGCACCGGGCTGCGCGTGTCCGACTTGATACAGCCGATTGTGTTCTCGAAAAAACTGCAAGCCAAGGTGATTGAGAACAACAGGATCCTTCAGGCGCTCGGCGCCAAACCGATCAGTTTTCGGGAGGTCAACGAAACCTACCTGGCCGCTGCCAAAAAACTGCGCCCCTTCGTAGCGAACACGGTTGTCTATCTCCATCGGGCGATGGAGCGGGGCAAACAAATCCTGTTCGAAGGCGCGCAGGGAACATTCCTTGATATCGACCACGGCACATATCCTTATGTGACTTCCTCCAACACGACGGCGGGCGGCGCGTGCACAGGCACGGGCGTGCCGCCGCATCGGATGGATCGCGTGGTGGGCGTGATGAAAGCGTACTCCACGCGCGTAGGCGAGGGAGCGTTGCCTACCGAGGACGAACGACTGACGCAAATGCTTCATAACCTCGGACGCGAGTTTGGCGCGACAACGGGGCGCAAACGGCGCTGCGGCTGGTTTGATGCCGTGGCTACTCGTTATGCAAGGATGATTAATGGAATCGACGAGATCGCCATTACCAACCTGGACGGACTCGATCACGTCGATCCGATTCGAGTTTGCGTGGCGTATCGGCTAAACGAGAAAGGCCTACATGTTCCGCCATGCGACGCCAGCCAGTTGGCTAATTGCGAGCCAGTCTATGAAGAAGTTCGCGGGTGGAATACTTCTACTCACCGGGCCCGAAAATTTTCGCAGCTTCCTTCGGCAGCGAGAAAATACGTCAGATACATCTCCGAGTTAACCGAAGCGAAATTGTCTATGGTCAGCGTTGGTCCTGGGCGCGGCGAGACGATTGTTTTGTGAGCCGTTGCGGGCGGGTTCGGCTTAGCTAGGACAAAAATGACGAAGCACGAATGTCGAATGACGAAATAAGCACGAATGACGAAGACGAAACCTTGGTCATTTGATCATTCGTCATTCCTTCGAGCTTCGTCATTCGGATTTCGTCATTAGCAGTCCAAGCCACTTGCCTCTCGGCAAAAAATTCCAGAAGTTAAGCACCGCACCAATATCTGTGAGCATCAAAACTGTTCCCCGTCACATCGCGATTATCATGGACGGCAATGGCCGGTGGGCGAAGGCGCGCGGACTGCCGCGCATCAAGGGTCACGAGGCCGGCGCGCAGGCCGTTCGCCAGTGCGTGGAAGGCTGTGGCGAATTAAAAGTGGAATACCTCACCCTTTATGCGTTCTCGGCCGAAAACTGGCAGCGCCCCAAAAGCGAAGTTTTCGCGCTGATGCGTTTGCTCGAAAAATTTTTGAAAGAGAAAACACCGGAATTGATCGAGAAAAATGTGCGTCTTCAAGCGATCGGGCGATTGACGGATCTGCCCCAGGGTGCGCAGGAACAACTTCACAAAACGATCGAGCAAACTGCCGGCAACACCGGTCTCACGCTTATCTTTGCGTTGAGCTATGCCGGCCGGCTGGAAATCATCGATGGCATTAAAAGTTTGCTCCGCGCGATTGAGCTGGGTCACATCGATAAGGCAATGATCGACGTGGAGATGTTCAGCAAACATCTTTACACGCGCTACTATCCCGATCCAGACCTCCTGATTCGCACCTCCGGCGAAATGCGTCTCTCCAACTTTCTTCTTTGGCAAACTTCCTACACTGAGATGTACGTGACACCAAAGCTGTGGCCCGATTTTACAAAGAAAGATCTCTTTGCCGCCGTGGAAGAATTTGGCCGCCGCCAGCGCAGGTACGGAGTGGTGCAGTAGTTGTAGAGGCGTTCGCCGCTGCGAACGCCTGTGCCATTAGTTTCGGTGTTTGACACAAGTACCGCTACAACGCCGTAATCGCAGCCTGGTAGGGCGCGCTGTTCTCTGCGCGACGTTGGTGGCCCCATGAGAGCGATCGCCCTATCAAATTCATGTTTATTCGTGTCCATTAGTGGTTAGAAATGGGAGTCGATATGAAATTTGAAGGTCAAGTGGCGATCGTTACCGGAGCGGGGCGGGGGATCGGGCGCGCTATTGCTTTACGGTTCGCGAATGAAGGCGCGCGGGTGGCCTGCGTGAGCCGAACGGAGCAAAACGCCAGGGATGTCGCGGATGAAATCAACGCCCTTCATCCAGATGCGGCGAAAGCATACGCGGTCGATGTCGCGGACCATGCAGGTGTCCAAAAAGTCGGTGGCCAGATTCTCAGTCAGTTTGGCAGGGCCGACGTCCTGGTGAACAACGCTGGAGTGAGGCGCGACGCACTTGCCATGCGGATGTCCGTGGAAGATTGGGACGTAGTTATCAACACAAACTTGCGTGGCGCGTTTAGTTTTACTCAAGCGGTCGTTCGCGCCATGACGAAACAACGCAGTGGCCGCATTATTAACATCAGCTCGGTAATCGGCCTTATGGGTAACGCCGGGCAGACAAATTATGCGGCCAGTAAAGCAGGCTTGATCGGGTTCACCAAGTCGCTCGCGCGCGAGCTGGCGAGCCGCAACATTACAGTCAATGCAGTGGCGCCGGGCTTTGTGGCTACGGACATGACCGCCGGACTTTCCGAGGACATCAAGAAGACGATTCATGCTAAAATCCCGCTCGGAAGAACTGCCACGCCCGAAGAAATTGCCAGCGCCGTAGTGTTCCTTGCATCTCCGGAAGCCGCCTACGTCACAGGCCAGGTGCTCTGCGTCGATGGCGGAATCGTGATGTAACGCTTCTGTTTTGGAGTGCGGCGATCGCGTGACGGCGGGATCGCTTTCAAAGTGCGGACATGTCCGCGCACTTCAAAATCTCCGGCGCATTCTCACGTGCGCTGCACAATGGTGATGCGTCCCTCGGCTACAGCAACGTTCTCGGCCGAGATGCGGAATTCATACACCGTGTTGGCGCCATCACCGAGCAGACGCGTCGCGTGAATCTGAAGCGGCGACTCGATGTCATCCAGGTGGGTCGCGTGCAAACGCGCATTTCGCAGCGCAGCCAGGTAGCCGGGCGGGGCAGTTGTTCCCGCCACGCGCGCGCGCAGGCCGCCATGCACTGCCGCGGCTTGCCCGCCGTACTCGAAAGCGTGTACGGCTGATAACCGTTCGCCGCGCCGCAACGGATTGGCCGGATCACGATGCGTATTAGTGATGCACACAATGGACCGATCATCCCACTGTATCACTTCGTCCAACAGGCACATCAGATCAGAGTGGGGGATCAGTGTGCGAATTTCCGCTTTGTGGATCGCGGTACCGTTAGCCATTACGTGAGCTCTGCCAGATTCGTTTGTCAGTTAGCGCCCACGAAACACACGAAAGATGCGAAAGATTTTCTTTTTTAGACTGCAGAATTTTTCGTGTCTATTCGCGTGTTTAGTGGGCAGTTCTCCTTGGCCTCGTTCCAAAACGGATAGAAGTTGAACCAGTTGTAAGGCGCAAGACGCGCATAATGCTCTAGGCGCTCGGCGTAGCGCTGCATCCAGAGCTGAATGTCCTTGGCGCGATGATCGCGATCCAAGGTGATCTCGTCGGCAAAATGTTCGAAGTAAATTTCGTAGCTATTTTCGCCGCGGTACAAGCCAAAAAACAAAATCACAGGGCAACGCATGGTGGCGGCCAGCAGCACAGGGCCGGGGGGGAACGTAGCTGGCGCGCTCAGGAAGAGACATTGCGTTTTCTTGTCCCCGCCCGAGGCGCGGTCGCCTAACATCCCGATGAAAGAGCCGGCATCCAAAGTCTCCTTGACCCGTATCAATGTGTCGGGTCGATCGGGTGCGATTACCGTCCCAGCAACCGTGGGATTTAGCGCGTCAAAGAATCGCGTGATGTTTTCGTTGTGCAGCGTGTCCATTAACACCTTCAGCGGAACACTTCGCTGCATTACTCCCAGGGCGCGTAACACCTCGAAGCTGCCCAGGTGAGAGCCCAGGAGGATCGCGCCTTTGCCGCTTTCGATTTGGCGATGCACGATTTCCTTTCCATGAACCGTCACGTCAAAGCGCTCGAATTCACCGCGTAGTAGATAAACACGATCCAGAATGGTCGCGGCGAAGCAATGAAAATGGCGGAAGACATGCCACCAGTGAGCTGGCTCCCCGCGCAAACGTTCCAGGTATTCGTAAGATGTCCGACGCGCAGAACGTGCGGCGATCACAAAATAAAGCGTGATCGGGTACAACAACAGCCTCGCTCCCCGGCGTCCTACATGTATCGCAATCCACGCAATTACTCTCAGTGAGAGGGGCGTGCCGCGTTCCGGCAAGCTCGTCCAGCGATTTGCCTCCGAGGGTTTTCGATCCGTGTTCAAGATGCTGTAGCTGCGCCCCTGAGGGGTGCTTGCAATTGGATGTTCGTCCATCTTCTGAGTCGATATTCCTTTGAACGGCTCACAGAGCTGTGGCTACAGCACTGCTAATTCACAAAGTCGCAATCAAGAGAGGCCTTAAGTGCTGTTCTGTCCACAAATGGCGCTGGTAAAAAAATGTGGATAGATCTCGCGAATCCGATCGATGTCAGGCGCCACGCCGATGCGCTTGAACCCTGCGCGCGAAAAGGCGCGGCGCCATTGTTCTGCAGTCAAAAAGCCCGGATTCGGGCGAATTTCCGGATCTATCTGGACGTTTGTAAAACTGTCCAGAATCTGAAACATCAACTCTGGGTAGATTGGTTGATTATCGTAAGGCCGCACGCATTCGCCGATCACGAGCCAGCCATCGCCTGCCAGAGCCGAGCGTGCCTCATTCAAGCTAAACAAAAGATTCTTGGAGATATGCATCACGTTCACGGCATACACCAGATCGAACTCTCCCGGAGTAATGCCTTGAGTGTTCCATGGCAGGTCGAGATCTAGCGGAGCCCATTCGAGGGCCGGATTTGGATATTGACCTGCCAGTTTACGTTGACTGCAGCGTCGGAAGTAGGCGTTAGGCTCGGTAATGAGGTAGCGCGCTATCTGTAGCAAAAGACCGCGTTCATCGAGCAACCGCAGCAAAATTTCGCTTGCGCTGCCCATGCCGGCGCCAACTTCTAAAATTCGGATCGCGCGCCGGTTAGAAAGACGATCAGCGGCTAATAGCGCGCCTACCCAATTATTCACCGCATAGGTCGAATTATCGTTGTGGAAATAATTCAGCCACAGCGGCACGCCTTGTGGCCCGAGCAGATTGTGATCACCGCTTTGGCGGCCACTTGCGACAACCTGGTAAAGGCTTGCCGCGTGATCCAACAAGTCGAGCGTTGCTGCATTGGCAGGGTCGATGCTCAGACCAACAGCGTGGAACCGCTTGAGGTCTGCCTCCCACGGTGCGTACCGAAGCCGATAAAATTGGATGCTCCTATTGGTCCGCGCCTGGGCGCAGCCACTTTCCACGAGGCGCTCCAGGATCCAGCTTAGGGCGACCTTGAAACGCGGCTGAAATGAGAGCAGGCGACAAAGTTCATCGGTCGATCGCCACTTGCGGAGTCGTTCTACGAGATTCAGTTGGTGCGATAAATCAACAGCCAGCTCGATGCTGTAGCGCTCCATCAGTTCGATGCTTTGATACAGGCGTTCATTGAACACCGCCGGCGGGAATTGCTGGAGCCACTGTGCCAGGCGCGGATCGCTCCGCTTGGCTTCAAACTGATGCGCGTCCGATGCTAGAGCGTTCACGAACTCATTTTGCTTCCGAGGAGACTTCAAGTCGACCTTCGACTATTGCGCGATCTTCGACGCGGCAGGAAAAATTCACTTCCCCTCCGCCATCATCGCTCGCGGAAAAACAGATCGTGAAAGTCTGCTCAGGCTTAAGTGGCACAAGAAATTTAACGGCCCGTATGCCGGTAAGCTGACAATCCTTTCGCCATTCCAGCAACGCTGCGAGCACTTCGTCGAGGATGACTACCCCGGGCACAAGAGGCGCGCCGGGAAAATGCCCAGGTAAGCTTGGATGATCGGCGCCAATCGCCCGGCGCGCTTCAAAGGTCATTCGCGAAATTTCCGTCACCCACCAGACTGTCCTTCTCTGTAAACGAGACAAAGCGAGAACGCCTTTGCGGTTCTAGAAACGAGGGGTCTCGACGCGACGACCAGCGTTTCTCGTCGTCCACCGGGGAGAAACCAAATCGCTGACAATACGGTGCAAACGCGCTGAGGACTTCCTCCGGAGAAGAACCAAATTGCGATAGATCATATCGATGATTTCCAGATTGCCTCTGGGCCTGGCTTGCAACCAACGCATGCATGCGTTGCTCCGCGTCTCGCGACAGTGGCCAGCCAAAATGGTCGTAGATTTGCCGGACTGCGACGATGGGGTCGCCATAGATTTGGTCGTATTTCACGTCGCAAATTCGCTGGCTGCTCAGCCGATCGCGTTCGTTCAAAAATTTGTCCATGGTTTCGGACCAATACTGGATTGCTTCCCGATAAATCGTGAACGGATCAACGCCATCGCTAAAGGCGCTGCGAAGGATTGTCACAAGACTCGAGACTGAAGCCATCGCATCCACTGGCGTCCGGTGGGTCTGCACAAACAGCGCATCGGGATAAACTGACAGCAACGCCGGAAAGGCAAACATATGTGTCGGCGCTTTCAGGATCCAGCGGCCGGCAGCCTGCCTAAACTGCAGATGTTGAAGGAACCGGCGATGATATTCATATGCGGGCCGCAAATCCTGCCGAAAAAACCACGCGCGATACGACGGCACATAGTACATCGCATCGAACTGATCGCTCAAAAACGTGGGAGTCATAAGGCTGACGCACTCCTGCGGAACTTCTGCACCCACAGTGTGCACGTAGCGGAACGTTGGCACGAGCCAATTAAAGAACTTACAACTTTGCGTTGCGCGCTGAATTCGGCGCCTCTCGTCCACTACAGTAGGTGGCGAGGGCGATCTTACTTCCCACATGAGAGGAGATCGATGCTCCGGATCCGTGGCCAGGAGCCGGTGCAGCACGCTGGTGCCGCTGCGAGGCAGCCCTACGATAAAGAGCGGTTCGCGGATTTCCTGACGCGCAATGTTTGGATAAAGCTGCCGGTCTCGTTCCATTTGCAGACGCGCGCACAACGTCTCCAAGACATCGACCTTGAGGGCAATTTTTCCGATCAGGTTGAGCCGCGCCTCGTCGTGGCATGATTCAAGCAAACGCGACAGGGCTTCAAAAAAATCGCCCTCGCCGAAATCGTCAAGACCGCAGCGTCGCTTGGTAGTCTCGATCAAGTCAGTGGCAAACAGCCGGGTCGATGGAATTCGTGTTTTTTCGAGCAGTGCGCCGAATCCATTGAAAAGCCGAACAGGCAACAACGGACGGAGTTGTTGGAGGGTAGTGGCAGACGTGTTCATTCGGTTAATTATCCAATCGTGCCACCGGTGGCATTCGATCGCCATTGGACTTAAGGACTATGCAAATGAGACTCAGAGCAGCAAGTCAAAGCAGCGAATGGCAACAAGCGTGTGGTTAGCGCCAACGGCGCATCATTAATCGCCGCCTGGGGCAACGCCCCAGGAGAAATGGCAGATTCAAACCTCGGCGCTAAAGGCGCGACTCACAGATTCGTGAGACGCGCAACCTTATGAATCGCGCCTTCAGCGCTCGTGGATCGTGAGACTGATCAAATCCTTGGGCGCTGCCCGAGGCTAGACGTGAATACCGCCTTTGGTGCTAAACACGTACTGCAAGAGAGAGGCGGACCGTAGAGACCCGCGGTCTGATGCTGTGGCCGGCGAGTTGGAGTCAACGAACACCACCACAAGGTTGCGCCCTGCGCGTAATCGCATCATCATTCTGGTATGCAAACGGAGAAAGCCACATTCGGCGCAGGTTGTTTCTGGGGGGTTGAAGAAACTTTTCGCAATTTGAAAGGCGTGCTTTCCACGGCGGTCGGCTACGCAGGCGGGACAAAAGACAATCCAACGTATGAAGATGTTTGTACGGACAAAACCGGCCACGCCGAGGTGGTTCAAGTGGAGTTCGATCCGTCGAAGATCAGTTACGACGAACTTCTGGATGTTTTCTGGTCCAACCATAACCCGACGACCATGAACCGGCAGGGACCGGACGTTGGAACGCAATACCGCTCGGTGATTTTTTATCATTCGCCCGAGCAAGAGGTGGCAGCCCTCGCTTCCAAAGAAAGACTGGAAAAGAGCGGCCGCTTTAATCGGCCGATCGTAACACAAATCGAACCCGCGCCGAAGTTTTGGCACGCCGAAGAATATCACCAGCGTTATTTGCAAAAACGCGGCCAGTCACATTGCGCCGTTTGATGTTTGCGATTCGCGTGCTTGAATCCGCCTCTACCCTTTTGATGGGGAGAGGATTGCCTGCCGCGCCGAAGCGCGGCGAAGGCGGCATGTGAGGGGCATGCAACGTGCAATGCTAGCGCCAAGGGCGCGCCTTCTACTGCAGCCTGGGCCCTCGCCCCAGGAATCCGATCACCCATGTGACCAAGCGCTGAAAGCGCGCTTCAATTCTACGGTTGAATGAGCCAATACTGAAGCGCGCTTTCAGCGGTGGCGTTGTGGATGGCAATGAGCCCTGGGGCGCTTGCCGCAGGATCGGGTTGAATACTGCGCCTTTGCCGCTAAACAAATACCGAAAGAGAGGCGAATGAATCAGCTGGCTATGCCTGGCACTGGCGCGAACAGGTAGCATATTTCACCTGTGAAAACGAAGCCTGACGTTATTCGAACGAAAAATTTCGTCGTCGACGCCGCTGACTTTATTCTTGAACTGGTGCGCAAGGCTATTGGCGAGCGCAACGAATTCCGGATTGCGCTCTCGGGGGGCAACACGCCACGGCCGGTTTACGCGCGAATTGCCACGGTCGCGCATGATTTGCCGTGGGACCTCATTCACATCACGTTCGGAGACGAGCGTTGCGTGCCACCGGACGATCAAGCGAGCAACTTCAGGATGGCGCGCGAAACTCTCCTGGCGCCTGCGGCGATTCCTGAAAAATCCATTATGCGCATGCGCGGTGAAATTGATCCGCAAATCGCGGCGCAGGAATATCAGGACCAACTCGATTTGATGGCCACCCAGCGCGGCGAACCGATTTATCGGCACGACCTGATTTTGCTCGGGCTTGGACCCGATGGACATACCGCGTCGTTGTTTCCAGAAACAGCAGCGCTGAACGAACAAGTCAGGCACGTCGTCGCGAACTTTGTCCCGAAACTCAACGCCCGGCGATTGACATTCACATTCCCGCTCATCAATCACGCGCGGCACATATTGTTCCTGGTGGGTTCGGCGAAGGATCCTGGGTTGATCGAGCGCGTGCTCGAAGGCAATCCGCAATACCCCGCTGCGCGGGTGAATCCTTCCGCAGGCGAAGTGACATGGATGATTGGGCAGTAAAGAAGCGCGTGACGCAGGCAATCGTGCCTGCGTCGTTGCAAGGAGCGGCGATCTCTCAATCGCCCCTGCGGCGGACTGGAAACCGCCGCTCCTTGCCCCACAGCCAAAATGCCTGTGCTACGATGGTTTAATGCGAACGATCATCGTTACAGGCTCGGCCGGATTAATCGGTTCCGAAACCGTCAGGCGTTTCGCCAGCGAGGGCGCGCGTGTAATCGGCATCGATAACGACATGCGTGCAGAATTTTTCGGCGCCGAAGCTTCAACCAAAAAAATCCGCGACGATTTGATTGCGAACGTCCGCAGCTACGAACATCACGATCTGGACATTCGCGACGCAGCCGCGGTGACGGCGTTGTTCAAACAGCATCGCGGCGCGATTGACGCGACTGTGCATACCGCATCGCAACCGTCACACGACTGGGCGGCGCGCGATCCGCAGACCGATTTTACTGTCAACGCGAATGGCACGCTGAATCTGCTTGAGGCCGCAAGAAATTCTTCGCCGGAGGCGCCATTCATTTTTACATCCACGAACAAAGTCTATGGCGACACTCCGAATCGCCTTCCGCTGCGCGAATTGGAGAAGCGCTGGGAAATCGAGCCGGGCCACGAATACGAGCCCGGCATTTCGGAAACGATGAGCATCGATTACACGAAGCATTCCCTCTTTGGCGCGTCGAAGGCCGCTGCGGACATTCTCGTCCAGGAATACGGGCGCTACTTCGGAATGCCGACAGTTTCTTTCCGTGGCGGTTGTCTTACTGGACCTGCGCATGCTGGAACGGAGCTGCACGGTTTTCTTTCGTATCTGATGATCTGCACCGTGAGCGGCAGGCCGTATCGTGTTTTTGGGTACAAGGGCAAACAGGTGCGTGACAACATCCACAGTTTCGATCTCGTCGAAGCATTCGTGGAATTCGTTCGCGCGCCGCGCGCCGGCGAAGTCTATAACATTGGCGGCAGTCGGCACAGCAACTGTTCCATGCTCGAGGCCATCGAAATGTGCGAACAAATCAGCGGCAAGAAATTGACCTGGACCTATGAGGAAACGAACCGCATCGGCGATCACATCTGGTGGATCAGCGATGTGCGAAAGTTCCAGTCCCATTATCCAAACTGGAAATTTCGGTACGGCATGCGCGAAATTCTCGAAGAAATTCACGCTTCGCTGGCGGGATGATTATTCGCAGAGCAACTCGGCGCGGCAACCGAAGTCGGCTAGAAAAAAATGCTGCGTCTCCAACGATTTAACGTTTCAACGCTTCAACCTTTTAACCGTTTAACCTTTTAACTTGCAACGCCGTCAATATTCTTCGCCTTCGTCTTCTCTTGCCGGCGCGACGCGATCGTGCACGGCGTACGCATGCAGCATCACTGCGGCGAGGTAAAAGAAAAACAAACCGAGACCCCAACCGGCAGACGCGAAGGCGGCCAGCAACACGAAGATGCCGACCGGGACCGCGCCGGCCATCCACAGAAAGCCCGCGAAAATGTGTCCCTTGTAAATGTGTCCCAATCCCGGGATGATACTGAAGAGAACCGCCATTGCGTCGCTCGCTTTCCCTTCCGCAGTTTGTGTCGCGCCGCGAGTCCAATCGCATCGGTCGCAGCGTTCGGCGTCTTTAGGCAGGAGATGTCCGCAAAATGGGCATGGCATTTTATCGCCCGCGGCTGGTTCGGGCCGACTAGGCGGTGCGTCCGTGTACTCGATGTTCGTTGCCATCATTTGGAAAAACTGAACGGCTCACAGAGCCGTGGCTACAAGTGAAGAACGCCTGCCTGTAGTCACCGCCCTGTGGGCGATCTCATTTGAAACTCCCAAGACAGACCGAATTCGTCAAGCCGCAACCGAAGATTTAACCACGAATGTACACGAAGGAAGAACTGCGTGATCCGTGGTTAATCCGACGCGAGCGTGTAGAGGCGCTCGCCGTGGCGAGCGCCTGTCTTTTGGCTCCCCGTTTGACACAGCGGAGCGGCGGGGACGCCAGGGACACAGACGGGAAGCCCGAAGGGCGAGCTTCGCGGATGCGAGCGAGTCAAACGCCGCTACACTGGCTTCGTGCCTTCGCTTACTCAGATCGTTCGTTATACGGACCGTTTCCTGCGCATTCGCGAGGTCGGCGATTGGGACAATGCGCTCAATGGTCTGCAAATTGAAGATTCAGGACGCGTAACGCGTCTCGGCGCGGCGGTCGATGTTTCCACGCGCGTTTTGACAGAGGCCGCAAAGAAAAAAGTCGATCTTTTGATCGTGCATCACGGTTTGTTCTGGCCCGGCCTGCAACCGGTGCGAAACGCGTTGCGCCGGCAACTCCAGCTCGCCTTTGAAAATGATATCGCGCTCTACAGCGCGCATCTACCTTTGGATGTCCATCCGAAAGTCGGCAACAACGCCCAGCTGGTCACCGCGCTTTTTGGAGCGAAATTACCTCACCAAAATTATATGGCGTCCCGATTCGCTGAGGACAGCGCACGCTACAACAGACGCGTGCGAGGCTTTACGCAGTCAGACGTCGAGCCGTTTCTGGAAGAAAAAGGCCAACCTGTCGGACTAAAGGTGGGCGCGTCAATGCCGCGCAACGAACTCGTTCGCAAATTGCGACGAGCGTTGAATGGTCAGGTAAAAATTTTCGATTTCGGCCCGAGCCAAACGCGCACCATTGGCGTTGTGACCGGTGCCGCCGGTTCGGAGATCTATCGGGTCGCGCAGGAAAACATCGACACCTTTATCACCGGTGAAGCTCCGCACTGGGCCGCCGTGACGGCTGAAGAGCTCGGCATGAATCTTCTGCTCGGCGGACATTACGCCACGGAAGTTTTCGGCGTAAAAGCGCTGGCCGCGCATTTGTCGAAAAAATTCAAAATCCCATGGGAATTCATCGATTGCCCAACGGGGTTGTGAGGCGTTCGCTGCGGCGAACGCCTGGCCCGTTGTAGAGACGTTTGTGCCAAACGCCTGATCGATTCCGTGCCAAAAGGCCTGCCGTGGATTCGGTGCTTGACACAAGCACCGCTACACGCCTGCTCCAGGACCGCTACACGCGTAGGCGGGCGTCGGGGCTGGCTTTGAGAAAACTTTTTATTCAAAATGCTTGACATGAAGAGCGCCTCAATGGCAAAAAGCGCAGATTTTGCGCACAAACATGTCGGACCCGACCAAGAATCCTGTAAGAACGCGCATCCTGATTTTGGAGGAGCATCCGCTGCTTCGCCACGGGCTCTGCGATTATATCAATTCTCAGCCCGACATGATTTGCTGCGGGCAAGCCGACAACATCCGCGCTGCGCGCAACAAGATCGCCGAATCCAAGCCTCAGTTGCTCCTGACCGCCCTGCGGCTCGGCGCCGGCGACTGCTTGGAATTTGTTAAGGCGCTCAAGGCCGAACAACCCGATTTGCTGATCCTCGTATATTCCGCCTTTGAAGAAGCGATCTTCGCAGAACGCTCCCTGCGCGCGGGCGCAGAAGGTTTCGTGATGAAAAGCGCGCCGAAAGAAGAGTTGCTGGCCGTCATTTGCGAAATTCTGGGCGGAGAAATTTACGTCAGCCGCGATGTGGCGATGCGCGCCTTTAAAAAATCGCTAGAATCGCGAGAAGAGGCGCGTTCGGCGCGCCCTACGATTGGCATTGAAAATCTATCCGATCGTGAGATGCACATCTTCAATTTGTTAGGCTCCGGGCTTCGCAACCGGCACATAGCGCAGTCGCTCAATCTAAGTGTAAAAACCATCGAGACCCATCGCGAGAATATTAAGCACAAGCTCGGTCTCAGTTCTGGTCGGGACCTGGTTGAGTTGGCCACCAAATACGTGGAGCTAACTTTTATGCCGCCCAAGACCTTCTACGGGAAAAGCAAAAAGAAGGTCGTCCGTTTCCCCGCCCCGTTGCGGGAAAAGCCGGCGTGATTTGATTTAACCACGAATGGACGCGAATAGACATGAATATTGGGAAGAGTGCCCGCGAAACACGCGAATGTTGTAGCGTGCATTATCCCTTGGCGCGCCGTAGCCATACCAAGGCTGCTCAGCGCATTGGGAGTCTACGCTGGGGACAGCGAACTCTATAACGCACGCACCTTCGGTCGCGGCGTGAGAGACGGCTTCTTTGTTTTCTATTCGCGTTCATTCGCGTGTTTCGCGGGCCTAAACTTCGTCTGCCTTTAATTCGTGTTCCTTCCTGTTCATTCGTGGTTTGAAAGCTTGACCTAAGAGCATTTTCACACCCGAAATGCGGGAAGCTGTTCACCATTCACATCTTCCCCTAGGGGGATTTGGACTGAAAGATCAGGACGCATCCCTTACCCAAAAAAAACATTTTTTCTTTACAAGCGGTTTTAGGACAAGGACACTGCGCGCCTTATTGAAAACGCGCGTCCTCGAAACAGACCGCCAATCCGCCCGACTTTCAGGCAAAAGTCTCGACCTGGCTTTATCTGTCAGCCAATTTCGTTTCTCTTAACTAATCTCTAACAATTCCCCCTCTTAAATCTGTTCCCCCCGGAACTCCCTTAAAACAGACTTCCCATAGCAAAACAGTCTAAAGATGAAAAAATTTCCAAAACTTTTTCGGAAACTTCGCTCCGCCGTTTCCGTAAATAGCAATTGAGAAATGGAAACGACCTGCAAATGATGCCGGTCCCCCCAGCGCTCCTTACCACCTGCTTGGTATGCCGAGAACTGCCCAGTTTCTCGCAAGATCTGCAGAGTCACCCGCGCCGGTGACATCTCAAATATGCGCAACCTACGAAAAGCGGCCTTGGGAACAGCAGTCGCGGCCACCCCGGCAAACTCACGCCTAACCAATCCCTAACAATTCCCCTTTGAATCTGTTCCCCCAGACACCCCAGAACCCCCCCGCCCAAATCTCACAACCATTCCTATAGAAAAATATGGCCAAAATAATTCGACGCACTGTGAAAAGACGTGGCACCGCCCTAATCGTGGCGCTGCAACTAACAGCTTTAACCTTGCTAAGCCTGGTTTCCTTCGTCGGCGGACCGCAGCAGCAGTCCCTAAAGCTCCGGCCGACACACAAGTGAGCGCGCCTGTAGCCGGCGGCGCTGACGCCGGCATCCAGCCCAACCATAACCAGACTCAACCCGACCAGCCGCTAACGGCAACCGCAAATTGTACCTACGTCAGTCGGCTGTCTACGCCACCAAGCTGCAAGAACCGATCGCCTCGCAGGTGTTTAACCTGGCTACCACTCGCGCTGTCGCAGCCGCCGCCCACAACGTCGAGTCGCCTAACGACGGGCCGACCCTGACCACCGGATCAGCAGGATTACCAGCCATTTTCCTACGTCTATTTTACCGGCACAGGCTTCCAGCCCGGCGAAACCGTCAGCATGATTGTGGTCGAATTAGACCCTATCCAACAGTCGTTCCAACCATGGGATGTGGTGGCCGACGCGAACGGCAATTTCGAGACGAGTTGGTACATCTTCTCTCAAGATTTTCTGGGCTGGATTATCCGATCGTGTCCAGCGCGGCGGTCGGCACTGGACTGGGCAACTACACCATCGGTTACGTCAACGGCAATCTGCATATCAACACAGCATCCCTAACGATTACCGCTACGAACGTGAGCAAGACCTATGGCGTTCTCTACACGCCTGACACCACTCCGCCATCGAACTGACTTCTCGGTCAGTGGGCTGCTCAATAGCGATAGCGTCACCTCAATTGCGCTTACGAGCACAGGTTATCCTGCGGCGGCCACAGTTGTGGGCTCGCCGTATACAGTGACGCCGAGCGCAGCGCTAGGCACTGGACTGGGCAACTACACGATTAGCTACTTTAACGGTACACTGACTGTTAATAAGGCGCATCTCACGGTAACAGCAGACGCCAAATCGGTGCAATATTCGGATCCGTTGCCGACATTGACGGCGACAATCAGCGGATTTGTGAACGGCGAAACCGACGCTGGTCTACGCATGTCGGGAGATCTGTCCGGGCAGCCCAGCTTTAGTACCTCGGCCACGATTACCTTTTATAGCACCACCGGTGTTTCCAATGCCCCTGGCACATACACCGACGCCATCATCCCTTCGTTGGGAACTCTGAGTGCGGCGAATTACGACTTCCCCGCGGGGAACTTTGTCAAGGGAACGCTAAACGTTAACCAAGAAGACGCCCGGGCGTATTACACAGGCTCGCTGTTCGTTGACACGTCTGGACCCAACAGCAACACTGCTACGGTGACGCTGAGCGCAACTATCAAGGATATTACAGCTGTAACGGGGGACCCAGCGTATGACGCGTATCCGGGGGATATTCGACATGCGACGGTAACATTCATTAATCGAGACAGTAATACAGTTATCGCCTCGAATCTACCAGTTGGCTTGGTCAACAATAATGACACGACAGTAGGCGCAGTCACTTACAACTGGAACGTGACCCTGACAAGCCCGCCTTCGCAGAGCTACAGGATCGGCATTATCGTGAACAACTATTATACCGACAATATCTCTAGCGAGGACACCGTTGTGACGGTGTCCGTGCCGCCCGCATCTGGGCAGATCACGGGTGGCGGCTATCTCGTGATGCAGAACTCTGCTGGCCAATATGCGGGAGCTGTTGGAACAAAGAATAACTTTGGGTTCAACGTCCAGAATGCACACAACGGGCTGCATGGTAACATCAACACAATCATCCGGAACAACGGGCACACTTATCAGGTCAAAGGCAACTCGATGACATCTCTGACAACGCATGCGACCACTCTGCCGTACACGGCAACCTTCAACGGTAAGGCGAGTCTCCAAGACATCACTGATCCGCTTCACCCGATCAGTATCGATGGTAACGCGACGCTCCAGGTCACAATGACGGATCGAGGCGAGCCCGGCAGCAGCGATTCGATCGGGATTACTGTCTGGGCTCATGCCGGTGGTCTCTATTTCTCGAGCAACTGGAATGGCACCACGACTGTCGAGCAGACACTCGGCGGAGGGAATGTCCAGGTCCATTGATTTGAGGTATAGCTCTGCCCCCAGAGTAACCAGCGCCGGGAGGAAATCCTCCCGGCGTCTTTTTTTCAGACACGAATTGCACGAAGTGCATGAACGGATTTTATGAACCACGGATTACGCCGATGTTGTAGGGGCGTTTTGTGTCAAACGCCCGTCCCGGTGCTTGGCACAAGCACCGCGACAACGTGGGCCGCCCGGCCTCCCCAGATTGGTGATCATTCGTGTCTATTCGCCTGCCACGCCGTAGTCCCGCGACTGCGGGACGAAGGTGGGTGGTAGATCCGCTGCCGCGTTTAGGATTGGCGTTTCACAGAAACGCCCTACAAAATGTTCGCCGATGGTTGAGGTAGCTGACCGGCGAATGAGCACCCGCGCGACGGGCGTCGTTGGCATCGCCATTCTGTCTAGTCGCGTGCTCGGTTTGATACGCGAGATGGTGTTTGCGGGGTTGTTTGGCGCCGGAAAAAATCTCGACGCGTTCCTGATGGCATTTCGGTTGCCGAATCTGCTGCGCGATCTGTTTGCCGAGGGCGCGCTTTCGACAGCGTTCATCACGACGTTCTCAAAAAAGATTGCGATTGAAGGCGACCAATCGGCGTGGCGCCTGGCCGACAAGGTCGCGACGCTTACGGCCGTTTTTATGAGCGCAGTGACCGTGCTCGGCATCCTGTTCGCGCCGCAGCTTGTCGATCTCTTGACGTGGGGAAGTTGGTCGCCAGACAAAGCTGCGCTGACGGTTTTGCTTACGCGAATCATGTGGCCGTTCATGCTGCTCGTATCGCTGGCCGCGCTGGTGATGGGAATGCTCAACGCGAAACACGTTTTCGGTCCGCCGGCCATGGCGTCGAGTTATTTCAATCTTGGCTCAATCGTCGCGGGCGTGGGAATCGGTTACTGGATCGACCCGCACTTCGGCGCGCGTTCGCTCGTGGGCCTCGCCATCGGCACGCTCATCGGCGGCGCGTGGCAATTGCTGGGACAATTCCCGTCACTCTGGAAAGCCGGCTATAAATATCGCGCCGATTTTCATTGGCGAGACGAAGGTGTGCGCACGGTGCTGACCTTGATGGGACCGGCGGTGATCGCTGCCAGCGCTGTGCAAGTGAATGTGCTGATCAACAGCGGATTTGCGGCGAGCCTCGGAAATGGTCCGGTGAGCTGGCTCAACATTGCGTTTCGGCTGATGCAATTGCCGCTCGGAATTTTCGGCGTCGCGATCGGCACCGTAACGCTTCCGCTCGTTTCAAAAAGCGCCGCGCGCGGAGACACAGCTGAGTTCCGCGCGATTCTTGCGCGCGGAATGCGGCTGGCGTTTTTGCTAACGATTCCCTCGGCGATAGGGCTGGCGATGCTGGCGTCGCCGATCATCAGCGTGATTTATCAACACGGGCGGTTCACAGCCGAAATGACGCGGCAGACTGCCGGCGCATTGCAATTTTACGCCATCGGCCTCGTTTCCTATGCGGTGTTGAAGGTGTTGACGCCTGCGTTTTACGCGATTGGCAAACGCAACACGCCAATGGTGGTGAGTTTTCTGGCGATCGGCGCGAATCTTTTCCTTAACTGGCTTTTTACATTCCGCCTCGGCTGGGGCCACCGCGGCCTTGCGTTTTCGACGAGCCTCGTCGCGACGATTAATTTTCTATTGCTTTACGCGCTGATGCGCAGGCATACGCGCCGACTGGAAACGCGTCAGATGTTGCTTGCCATTGCAAAAATTTGTTTCGCGAGCGCGCTACTGGCGCTGGTCTGCTGGGCGGCGAATTACTGGTGGCTGGATGCATGGGCGAGTCTCCGGTTTTTCGCAAAATTAGCCGCGCTACTGGTGACGATTGTGTTCGGCGCAATCGCATTTTTCACGGCTGCTTTTCTATTACGCGTGAGCGAAGTGCAGGACATTATTGATGTCTTCCGGCGGAGGCTCAGGTAGGGGCAGTTCACCGGACCGCCCGGAGCCTGTAGCGTGCGCTGTCCTCAGCGCATGAGTTTAGCCCAGTGGCGGAACTGCGCTGGGGACAGCGGAAACTACAGCGTGGCGTTTCACAGAAACGCCCTACAATGACAGCCGAATTTTGTAGCGCGTCTGTGTCAGACGCCTCGCGCATTATACGAGCGCCTGGTCGAGGTCCTCGATCAAATCGTCGGCGTTTTCGAGACCGATGGATAGCCGCAGCAAACCTTCGGGCGACGTTGTCCCCGGCCCTTCGATGGATGCGCGATGCTCGATCAAGCTTTCCACGCCGCCCAAACTCGTGGCGCGAATGAAGATTTTCGTTTTCGCCGCGACCGACATTGCTACGTCGCGTCCATCCTTCACTTCAAACGAGAGCATCCCGCCAAACATGGACATCTGCCTCGCGGCAATGTCATGACCCGGATGCGACCGCAATCCTGGATAATGGACGCGTGCCACTTTTCGATGTTGCGCGAGGAAGTCCGCAATTTTCATTGCGTTCTCCGAATGCGCGCGCATCCGCCATGGCAATGTGCGCATCCCGCGCAGGATCAGCCAGCAATCGAAAGGCGAGGGGACTGCGCCGCCTTCGTATTGAATGCTGCGAATCCGTCGAAAGAAATCGCTGTCTTCTTTGGCTACGACAATTCCGCCCAGGACGTCGCAATGGCCGCCGAAGTATTTTGTTGTTGAATGAAGTATAAGATCGGCGCCGAGATTGAATGGGCGCTGCAGCACTGGCGCCCACGTGTTATCGCAAACGCACAGCGCGCCCGCGTCGTGGACGAGTTCGGCGACGGCAGCAAGATCGACAATTTTCAATAGCGGATTGGAGGGCGTCTCGGCCCAGGCGAGTCTTGTATTTGGCCTCAACGCTTTCTTCACCGCCGCGACATCGCTCATATCGATGAAGTCGGCTTGCAGTCCCCAGCGCACAAAAATTTCGCGGATCAATCGCGACGTGCCGTAGTAAGCGTCCACATGCGCCAGGACGTGATCGCCCGGCGCGAGCGCTTGAAAGACGGACATGGTCGCGCCTGTGCCGGAGGCGAATGCGGCAGCGGCGGCACCTCCCTCGAGCGCGCTGACGCCGCGTTCCAAGGCGTCGCGGTTGGGATTATCGTTGCGCGTGTACATGAAACCGCGCGAGTACATGCCTTCGACGTCGCGCTCGAAGGTCGTGGAAAGGTAAATTGGGGCAGCGACTGCTCCGGTGGCTGGATCAATGGAATGTCCGGCGTGAACAGCTAGGGTTTCAATTTTCATTTGTATAGGACGTTACCCAATTTCAAACGCGCTTGTCGATCTTTGTGCGCGTTTTTGGAGTGCGCGGACATGTCCGCGCTTTTAAAAGCGGTCCCGCAGTCGCGGGATCGCCGCGCTCCAAAGTTTTCGATTTGACGGCGTCACTTCGCCAGAGCAAATAGCAGTTTTCCCATGGAAGCCGCAAGTTGTGCCGAAGCAGCGATGCACACCATCTACGATGACGAAGTTTTCCAGATGGCCTGTGAGCAGTTTCGGGTCATCGCGGATTATCTGAACATCGACAAGGGGGACCGCGAGTGGGCTACGTATCCGAAGCGCGCCATGGCGGTGACGTTGCCGGTGCATATGGACGATGGAAGCACGAAAGCCTTCCAGGGTTATCGCGTGCAACATCACATCGCGCTCGGCCCGACCAAGGGCGGCACGCGGTTCGCGCCTTCGTTGTCGATGGGCGAAACGGCCGCGCTGGCGATGTGGATGAGCTGGAAATGCGCGCTGGCCCAGTTGCCCTATGGCGGCGCCAAGGGCGGCGTTGCAGTTGATCCCAGCAAATTATCGCGGACGGAACTGGAGGCTGTCTCGCGCCGTTACATGCAGGAAATGATTCCGTTCGTCGGGCCGCATACGGACATCATGGGGCCGGATATGGGCACCAATGAACAAATCATGGCCTGGTTTATGGACACCTACTCCGTTTACATGGGCTACGCCGTCAATGAAATCGTAACCGGCAAGCCGGTCGCCATCGGCGGGACTGAAGGCCGGCGTGAAGCAACCGGGCGCGGCGTGGTTTACTTAGTCGAGCGCGCCATGAACATGCTGAAAATGGATCCGGAAAAATGCACGGCCATCGTGCAGGGATTTGGCAACGTGGGCTCGGTAGCGGCTCTTTCGCTGGCATACAAGAGCGGCGTCAAAGTCGTCGGCATTAGCGATGCGTATGCTGCGATTTACAATCCCAAAGGGATCGATGTTCAGGCGGCTGAACAACACATGCTGAAGAAGGGTAATCTGCGCGCGTTTGATCAGGGCGATCGCGTCAATCCAAGCGAATTCCTCACGCTGCCGTGTGACATTCTTGTTCCGGCGGCCGTCGATCGAGTGATCACCGGAAAAAATGCCAGCAAGATAAAATGCCGGATCCTTGCTGAAGCCGCCAACGGCCCAACCACGCCGGACGCGGACCTGGTTCTCGACAAGCGTTGGGACGAGATCTTCGTGATCCCGGACATTCTCTGCAACGCCGGAGGCGTGATCGTCTCCTACTTCGAATGGGTGCAGGGTTTGCAGGCGTTTCTGTGGTCGGAAATGGAAGTGACCGACAAACTTTTCCGCATCCTTGAGCATTCATTTGCGCAAGTGATCAAGCGTGCGAAGGAACACAATGTCTCGCATCGCACAGCGGCCATGGCCATCGGCGTTGAACGTGTGATCAAAGCCAAACAAGTGCGCGGCCTTTTCCCATGAGTCTTTCTTGTAGCCACGGCCTTGTGGGGCGTTGATTATTTTCGAACAATTGCGTCCCAAACGGCGCACAGCGCCGTGGCTATAGCGGCGCGAGATGTTTGTACAAACCGATGAAGTTTTCGCACTCCGAAGAAAAACGCGAAGATCGACATCTCGACGTTTTGACGGATGAGGAGACCGGCCTGCGGATCGTTGTCTCGCGGCTCGGGGCGGAACTAATTAGTCTGGTGCGAATCAACGAGGCTGGCCAGTGGACGGGTTTTGTTTATCGCGACAACGATCTGTCAATACCGTCTCAGGGTTGGGCAAACCACGCGACCGTCATGGGCTATTATCTTCATCGGCTCCAAAATGGTCGTAGTCTGTACCGAGGCCGCGAAATCAAAGGCGGGAATCATGGGTTCCTTCGCTCCAAGACGTGGCGCTTTGCGGGATTCTCCGGTGAGGAGAGCGGTGCTTCGTTGAAATATCGAATTACTCCGGAGGACTTTTCACCTGTTGAATACCCGTTGAGAGTCAGTCTGGATCTAACGTACAAAATCGAGTTGAACACGCTGAGCGTCCTTTTCGAGTTTCAAAACCACGAGCCTGAACTAACTGCGCACGTCGCGTTTGGATTGCATCCTGGCTTCGCAGCGACTTCGTTCGAAAGCTTTCATCTTCAGATGCCGAAAGGCCTTTACCGCAGATATTTTTCGCCCGGCAATTATTTGTCAGGGGAAACGCGCGATATCGAATTCCCGGGTGGCGAAATGCCATTTTGTCGAAGTGAGTTATCCGGCTCGATCATTCTCGAACTGGTCGATGTTCCGAGGCGGCAATTCGCTTACGTCGATCCGCCGAGTGGCCGCTGGGTGACTCTGGATCTTACCGCCGTGCCTTATCTAACTGTGTGGTCCGATGGCGGCCCGTTTCTTTGCGTCGAGCCTTGCTGGGGCCTGACTGATCATCACCAACAGCGCGCGTTCGAAGACAAGCTGGGCATTCAAAAAATTTCGCCTCGTGGCGAGTTGCGCGCCGCCTTCAGTATAACTCCGCAATTCGCCTCCTGGGATTAACCACGCGAGCTTTAGCGCTAACGGCGGGCAACCGTCGAATGTGTACATAAGAAAACCGCACCGCGGGATGAAACCAACAGTGCGGTTTCCTTGTTAGTGGCGCCTCCTAGAGGCCAGGTGGGGGTGGGGCGGGGGCGTTGGTCCTAGGAAGTGCCTTTCGGATTATAAAAAACCGCACGGCGGAATGGAACCAACAGTGCGATTTCCTGACCTTATTAGTAGCCGCCGGTATTAATATTATTACCGCCGGTGTTAACAACATTACCGCCGGTGTTAGGTTTATTTTGGCCGCCGCCTCCCTTGGCGTCTTTCTTTGGCTTGAGGTCTTGGACTTTGATCTTTTTGGTTTTCTTCGTTTTTTGCATTGTTTTAAGTTTTCTTTGTTGGGTTGTTTAGTGTTTCTATTGTGTCAGTAGCACCGAAGAGCAATTGATGCCCGCCTGTAACGTCCTGTTTTGGAATCAGGTCATCCAGACGAATCACTTTTCCTTTTCTGCGCTTTAGCCTTTGATTTCCTGACTCTCCGGCGGGCGCATTTTTTTTATTCTTCGGAGCACTCACGTTGTGCTGTTTTTGCTACCAATATTCGTGCCAAGTCTGGGGACGGCTTTGGAATAACGAGCGAGAGTTGTGCATTTATCGTTAATTGACAAGTACTTACGCAGAGGCTTGTTGTGCAGAGAATGGTAATTGGTGGGTGAGTCAGCCTCGAGCGTCTGGACCTGTTTTCAGGCCGTCCTGGCTCTTTTTTTAGGCCACCGTGCTTTATTTTTTGACCGCAGCTTGCAAATAGCGGGCCAGCGTAGAGCGAGAAATGCCGAGTAGTTTTGCAGCCTGCCTCTGGCTTCGATTCGCTTCCTCATAAACGAAGCGGACGTGCTTTTGGATGGCACTATCCAGGGAAAAATCAGCATGCCTCTCAGGCTTTTGATTATTGCCGGTGGGCGTCGAAGCTTCTTGAGCCCTATCCATTCCTCCAGAATGTGATTCTAAGTCGGGGGGAAAAACGACATGTTCAGGCAGAATCACGGAGTCGTTGCAAAACAACGTCATGGTGCGTACGGTGTGGCTCAACTCGCGCAAGTTTCCGGGCCACTGATGACGAAGCAATTTTTCCATGGCTTCGGGATGAATAGCCGAAATATTTTTGCTTTCTTTTAACGCTGCGATTTTCAATTCCGTCGCAATCAATGCCGGCAACTCCTCCAGACGCTCGCGGAGCGGTGGGATAAGCAAGGTCAAGCCGTTCAATCTCTGATAAAGATCCTCGCGAAATTTTCCCAACTGCACCCGCTCGCGCAGAGAGCAGTTGGAGGCGCAGATGATTCGCGCATTGGAAGTGAGCATTTTTTCGGAACCAAGCCGCTCAAATTCACCGTATTCGAGCACGCGCAGGATTTTTACCTGGGCCAGCGGACTCATTTCTGAGATTTCGTCGAGGAATATCGTGCCACCATCAGCAAGCTCGAATTTTCCTTTAATGCTTTGCTGCGCCCCCGTGAACGCCCCGCGCTCGTGGCCAAACAACTGACTTTCGAAAAGCGTATCGCTAATTGCCGAAGCGTTAAAAGCGATGAACGGCTGGCCTGCTCGCGTTGAAGAATTGTGAATCGCGTGAGCGAGCAAGGTTTTTCCTGTTCCAGTTTCACCCAAGAGCACCACTGGTACGTCCGACTGGGCGGCGAGCGCTGCCAACTGCAAACAACGCGCCATGGCGGCGTTGCTCGTAGTCAGGTCTTGAAGTCTTAGTCTGGATGGCGATTCTTGCACGGAAACTTATTGCCTTATGCTCTCTCGCAGCTGGCGAATCGGTTCAAACGCATATTCGATCATCGTCCGGCCACCAACGACGATATGCGCATTGCCGCGCATGCCGACGCGGAGCGGGAGAACGTTTCCTGTGCGCGAGGAAATATCATAGCGGTCCAGCGACCCCAAAGCAGTGAAGTGCGATCCGTCGCTGGTAGTGACAGCCGACGGGCTAATCCAATCGAGTTTTCCCGCTACTGTGCCATAACGCTGATAGGGGTACGCCTCGAAAAAATAGCGAATCCGCTGGGCCACAGTGAGCTTCGGGAGGCCGCCTTCGTTCAAGGTTAGTCGGGCTCGTGGTTTTGAATTCGTCCGCGCAAGTTGGCAAAGCACCTGACCCTGCTGCACAACGCTGCCCACTGTGCGCTGGTCCATGGAAATGACCACGCCCTCGTAGGGGCTACGAACTGTCAGTAAATTTTCGTTGGCGTTTGCAAGGTCGGTTTTCAACGCTCCGATGCGCATCTTTAATTTTTCAATTTCGGACTGCTGCTCGGCTCGTTGGCTGGCGTGCTCCGCTTCCATTCGTTCACGGTCGAGATTCACCTGCTGCACAGTTCTTTGCGCGACGCTCAAATCTTTTTCCGAACCAGCTAAATCGAGCTTCAGTTTTACGAGATCAATTTCCGATTCGCCGCCGAGCTTCGCCAATTTGTCCATGCGAGTGACGAGGTCGCGGCTCGTGCTAGCATGGTTCTCACGAAATTTTACTTCGCTCTTTGCCTGCTCAATCTCTGCGGTCTTGATCCCAAGTTGCGCGGCATAAGCGCTCTCGTATCTGGCGAGACTTTCTTCCTTGCTGTGCAAGTCCTCCGTGAGCGTCCGGAACTGAGTATCCAGATCGCGAATCTGATCAGAACGCAACACGAACAACTCTTGTCCGGCTTTTACGGGTTGACCTTCATCCACCCCAACGTGGCTAATGATAGCTCGCACAGTTGATTGGACCGGATCGGCACCGGTCGCGGGAATCAGGACGAATGGACAGCGTACCGTCTCTGGCAATCGCATCACAATGGCGATTAGCAGGGCGAATACAAAGGCCCCAAGCAGTATCCACGCTGTCGAACGGATGATCCAAGGCGGCGGCTCTTGCGGCATCATTTCGGATTCCACATCCAGCGAGCCGCGTTGAGTTAATTGTGAACTCACGCTTCAGATCCCCAGTTGCTGGCTTGAAAGATAATAGTACAGGCCACGCTGTGCCATTAGCTCATCGTGGGTGCCAATCTCGGCTATGCTTCCCTGTTCTAGCACCACGATAGAATGTGCTTCGCGAATGGTGCTTAACCGATGCGCGATCACAACCGTGGTGCGCCCGGCCATTAGTCGACCGAGATTTTCCTGGATCGCGCGCTCCGATTCTGTGTCGAGGGCGCTGGTTGCCTCATCGAAAATCAGCACCGGCGGATTATTATAGATGGCCCGCGCGATCGCGATGCGCTGCTTCTGGCCACCCGATAGCGAAAGCCCCGATTCGCCAATCTTTGTCTCATAACCAAGGGGAAGACGCATCACGAAATCGTGCGCCGCTGCAGCTTGAGCGGCGGCAAGCACTCGATCAAGATCTGGCTCCGGGTCTCCAAAGGAAATATTACGCGCGATCGTGTCATTAAACATGTGGTTCTCCTGCAATACCATCCCAACGTGCCGGCGGACGTCACGATAATTCAAAGTCTTTAGATCGACGTTGTCGAAAAAGATCGCGCCTTCCGTTGGTTCCAGCAGGCCCGCGATTAACTTAATGAGGGTTGTTTTACCGCAGCCGCTGCGACCCACGAAGGCCACCATCCGCCCAGGGGCCAGGTCCATCGTAATATTTTTCAGGATGTCAGGGGATTCTGGCCCACCGTATTTGAAACAGACTCCACGGAGCTCGATCCTCCCTTCGAGACTATGGACCGGGATGAGCCGGGAACGATCGTGCCCTTGCTCCGGCTCTTGTTCGAAGATGTCGTTCAGGCGATTCAGCAGGACGGAGGCGAACTGCATCGTGTCCCAAACGCCGAGCGCCCGCAGAATGCCCGCGTATGCCATGGCGGTCAGCGAACTGAACGCAACGAAACCACCGACGCTCAAATTTCCGTGAATCACCTGGATCGCGCCAACCCACAGGAAAATCGCAGTCGAAAGCAGGCCGACACTTTGGAGCACGCTGTCCCAGGACATTACGATGAAGGTTGCCTTGAAAAGCTTTTGCGCGACTGCGAGGAACTCGTTCAGCATCGCGTCGCGAAACGTGTTTTCAGCAGATGCTGCTTTAACTGCTTCAATGCCTTTGATGGCATCGATTTGATGCGAGCTGTATTTGCCCTGGCTTTCTTCCACGCCATGATACAGCGGGCGCAGCACCTTGGTCGAAAAAATCATTAACCCCACATAAATCGGGGTCGTCGCCAAAAACGCCAGCGTAAGCAGTGGGCTATACATCGCCATCAAAACTACTGCACCTACAAGAAAAACTGCTGCCAGTAACGCGGAGACTCCCTGCTGCACAGCAAATTGCCGAACCTGCCTTGCGCCTTCGAGCCGGCGTTGAATGTCACCCGTCCGGCGACTCGTGAAATAACTCATCGGCAGGGAGAGAAGTTTCCGGCTCAGGAAATCAAGGATTGCCGTATCGAGGCGCACAGCCGCGAACGCCAGCAAGTACTCCTGTGCCAGCGTGGAGAGCTGCACGAACACAAGCGCTGCCACCATGCCCAGCAGGATCATCTTCAGCAGGCCGAGGTCGTTTTCCACGATGACCTTGTCCACGACCATTTGCGTGAACACCGGGAAGAGGAGTTGAAGAAAACTGACCGCAATTGCCAGCCCGAAAACTTGAAGCAAAATGACCTTGAAGCGAGAAAGAAACGGGAGCACCCAGGCCAGGGTCGGTTTACCCTCAGGCGCTTGTTCGAATGCCGGCGTGTAATCGAACAATGCCGCGTAACCGGTCCATTTCGCTTCGAATTCGCGTCGGGGAAGTTTTCGCAGCCCACGCCCGGGGTCAGCTACACGGACAAACTGTTGGTCCACATCGTAGAGAACGATCCAGTGATTGCCCTCCCAATGCACTATGGCCGGCAGCGGCATGAGCGGGAGATTGCGAAGCGAGATTTTCAAAGCGCGCGCAGCCAGTCCAAGTTCGGTCGCGGCGCGAGTAATCGCTTTGAGACTGGTACCATCAGTTGCGGTGTGACAGAGTTGTCGAATCCGGGGCAGACTCACTTTGCGTCCGAAATATCGGCAGATCATTCCCAGACACGCCGCGCCGCAGTCCATCTCGTCGATTTGCAGGATATGATCGATTTTACGGATGCGCTTGCCGTGTTTACGAAACAGCCCGCGCTCATCCTTGAACGGCTCTTCTTCCCCTTCGGTTTCACTCGGAGCCTGCTCACCATCCAACTCCAGTTTGTCGTGCACCTGGGTTTCTGCAGGGAGCAGTTCCGTTGTGAAATCAAGTGGGACGCGCGCTTCTGTTCTTGCCTGATAAGCGGCAAGTCGCTCGGTCAAGAGTTTGTCAAATTCGGGGAAACGTCGGCGTAAGTTCCGGACCGCCACGGGTTCTAACGACAGCAATTCACAGTCGCTGAAGGCTTGTACCGATGCGGCGCGCGGCGAGCTGTTCAAGATCGACAATTCACCAAAGAAATCGCCTTCACGATAAAACGCCAGATTGCGCTGGGTTCCGTCCACGCCTGTGAAGGCACGTGCCCGTCCCTTCTGCAAAATGTAGAGAGGTCCGGCATCTTCTCCCTCTCGGATGATCAGGTTTCCTTTTTCAAAGTTTACCGGTTTTAATCTGTCGATCATGTTGCGCAGTACAGCGGTCGGCAGCCGGCCGAAATTGCTGAACTGATAAAGAAAGCTTTGAAGGGCCCGATTTCGGCCGGTTGTCTCAACGAATTGCTTTAGCTCCGGCACGCGGCAGACCAGCTCGAGGAAGTCATCACGATCGATCCGCAAAACATCTACTGCGGTGCTGCAGCGCACGGTTGCATTTCGAGTTCCACCCTCGGCCAAGGCGGCTTCTCCGAACGAATCGCCCGGCTTTAACACTCCCAATGGGATCTCTTCACCATCAGACTTAATTTTCAGCGCGCGCGCGCGTCCACGGGTCAGGACGTAAAATGAGTCGGCTGGATCGTCCTGTTTTACGATCACATCCCCGAACTCATAATGTTCTTCTTCAAGCAACGGCTCAATTGCGCCGAAATGCTCATCGGAAACAAAGCGAAACACCGATGAGCGCCGCAGAATTTCGCTGTCCTTTACTTTCATTCTGCTGCAGGAGTTGAAACGCCACCCAGCC